>MDTG01061650.1_pt1 | contig 227733 bp, 215 predicted proteins | sample 811421 | NCBI WGS metagenome assembly MDTG01 (sample SAMN05326645, study PRJNA326480) | marine metagenome | isolation source: seawater | place: Pacific Ocean: South East | collected 2011
CTCTCTGGTCAGAACGCCAAGCTCAGCATCGACTGGGGTTACAACTTCGATAAGACCGTTACTGCCGGAGTCGGTGGTGGTGGTTACACGAACTGGTTGAACTCCGCTCAGCGGAACGAATGGGTGCTTCGCACTCAGATGCAGCTCTACTTCTGATCTGCACCGCAACTTGAGTTACCCAGCCGGCCCTCTTCGGAGGGCCGGCTGTCTTTTTGGACCAGAGCGATCTGGTTTCGTATCCGGCCAAAAAACGGAAAGGCCTCGGCTGTTCACCGAGGCCTTTTCGTTGGAGAGGAGGAGAGAGAGAGTTTGGAAGAGAGAGAGGAGAGAGGAGAAGGAGGAAAGTTGCTCTCTTCACCCTCTACTACGCCGGTGGTTCGGAATTGTGTGCGGCAATATCGATTTACCGGCAAATAGTCCTCCGGACGGGTTCCTTGCTCCCTGAGGCGATATTTGAATCCTTGGAGGCCGATAACCCTCTGGGTCGATAACTCACGAATAGGGCCACAGGAGGTGGCCTGGAGGAGCGAAACGGATGTCGCATCATCAGATCCATGTTCGAACAGGGTCCTCTAGACTCATTCGAGCATTTATTGGAACGTCTCTCGCCGCCGTATGCCTCCTGCCAGCAGGAATCGCAGCAGCGGACGATTCAGGCCGTGACCCCGTTCTGGAGGCCATTCAGCAGGAGCTGAAGCAGGTCAGACAGGAAAATAGGGCCATGCGTGATGAGATCGATCTTCTGCGGGTCGAAAACACGGATGACTGGCTTACCGAGCAGCGTTCCGAGCAGATCAAGGGGCTTGTCCAGGATGTGCTCGCAGATGCCGATACCCGGTCCTCATTGACCGGAAACGGGCTCATGGCGGGTTGGTCGGACCATTTCTTCCTGGCCAGTGCCGACGGTCGATTCCTCTTGCGTCTTGGAACGCTTGTTCAGAACCGATTCATCGTGAACCACCGGGACGCGGTGGAGGAATCCTCCACGACGGAAAGAGATCCATGGGTCTGGGGATTCGAGACGACCACGGCCCGATTGAACTTCTCGGGGCATGTGTTTGGCGAGGACGTCCAGTACCGGGTCGATCTGGGCTACGGCCGAACCGACCCCTACAAGTTCACCAACAACGATACGCAGTTCGGGGCTCGTCTCTACGAGGCCTGGACGCGATTTCGTCTGACCGACGAGTGGTCGATCAAGGCCGGGCTGATGAAGATCCCATTCACCCGTGAGTTCCTCGTCTACGAGGGCCGCCAACTCGCCGTCGAACGTTCGACGATCGATTGGCGAATGGGGTTGGGCCGGACGATGGGCGTCGAGATCGACTACGTGAACGACTGGATGAAGGGCATGTTCTCCTTCAACTCCGGATCTGGCGCCTACTTCACGCGATTGTCGCTCGACCCGGTGCCTCCGTGGTCCTGGAGCGTCGACGCGGCTGAGATCTCCATGCAGGGACGTCTGGAGTTCCTCCTTCACGGGGAATGGCAGCAGTTCAAGCAGTTCACCAGTCCTCCCGGACAGGAGTTCGGGATGATGATCGGCATCGCCGGCGGTGGCATCAAGGCGGAACGCACTTCGGTCGGCGGAGATCAGGACAAGAACGACATCTGGGCCGCGACAGGCGATGTCTCGATGATGTTCGGAGGCGCGAGCCTCTTTGCTTCGTTCACCTTCGCCAGTCAGAGCAATCTCACGCCTGCGATCGACTCGGTGAACTGGTACGGAGCCGTCGTGCAGGGCAGTGTCTATCTGGACCAGAAGACCGAGCTGTACGCCAGATACGAATGGGGTGGCCCGGTCGAGGTGGAACAGCCCGGAGACCAGTTTCCGACCGAGCCGATCAGCATCCTCATGGCGGGGATCAACTACTACATCGACGGCCAGGATCTCAAGCTGACCATCGATGGTGGAATCGCATTCAATCCCATCTCACCGGTGATGACGATCAACCAGACCGGTTGGCGCGAGGAGGCGGAGGAACACGATGCACAGTTCCTCATCCGAACGCAGCTGCAGTTGATGTTCTGAGTCAGCCGCCGGGAACCTGCGAGACGGCCTGGGCCTCGTCGAGCCACAGGGTGCTCACGCCCTCGGTCAGGACTTCGTACAGGACGTCGATCTCTCCGTCACGCATGCGGACGCATCCCATGGATTCGTTTCGTCCGATGGATTGCGGCTCGATGGTGCCGTGAAGTCCGAAGCCGGCCTCCTGCCGGTTGTGTCCTTCCATGCCCTCGAGGCCGACCCAGTACTCCCCGATGGGGTTGTTCGGATCGTTCGCCGAGAAATGCTCGCGCGAGCGTGGATTCGTCCAGGGAGGATTGATCAGTTTGGAATGCTGCCTCACGCGGAAGAGACCGCTGGGAGTGCAGTTGTGCTCGCCCAGGCCAACCAGGTAGTCGCGTACGAAGACCTGATTCGGGCCTTCCCCGAGGTAGAGGTCGAGGCGATGGTCACGACGTTCGACGGCACCGTGGAAGGGGCCGGTCACGATCTTCAGGACCTGGCCAGGTCTGATCTGTTCAGGGCGTGCCAGGCCGTTGATTCGCTGGATGAATCTCCAGTCGACCTGGACGCCGAGGGACTTCACGATCTTCGCCAGGGAATCTCCCGGCCGAACGGTGTACGACATGGCGTACGGATCGCCGGCAACGATCTCCCGGGAGAAGACGAGTCGATCATTGATCGAAGCGAGCATGTAGCGTGCCTCGTCATTCTCGGCCGGAGCAAGCGTGCCGGACGCAATGGCGGCGGAGAGCACGTTGCGCGCATCGACGGGCTGATCCTGCGAAAGCAGTTGCCGAGCCTGGAGCAGGACGCTCGAGTTTCCTCGGGCGGTATCGAGAAACGAAGATGGTGGCGGGGTCGCGATCGTCGTCATCGGTGCCGGTGCCGGTTCCGGGGTCGGGGCCGCAGCTGGTGATGGGGTGGCCGTCGGAGCCGGCTGCGTGAAGGTCGCCGTGCTGGACCGCTCGGAAGCGGGTGTCGAGTTGACGGTCGCCTCCAGAATGCTTGAACGCCGCTGCGCATCGAAATCCGATGCGGAGGAGGCGATTTCCTGGCGAGGGGGTGCGGTCGGAGCCTCGACGGCCTCAGCGGCGGGGGCCGTGTCCGAGTTCGAGTCCAGGCTCCACCAGACGATGCCGCCGACGATGCCGCAGACGACGATCAAGGCCAAGGGGCCTCTGTTGCGACGCTTGCGTCGGTACATATATCGCCCGCGGGCATTTTGAGAGACGCTCTGGCTTGGGAGTGCCATGCTCGTTCCTCCTTGAACGTGAGTTCGGGTTTCTTCCTCGCCGGCAGATCGATGCCGACCCTTGACCGCCGGATTCCGATGCTTCGGAATCCGCGTCGAGTGTACTTCAGATCTTCGGATTCGAGGCTCAGCTCAGGCCCATTGTGGATGAACCCGGCATGATGATCCCTGCGTCCGTAATGATCATCGGCAGCGGAATATCCGTCGGGCCAGTTTCGATGCGTTCCATCAACTGCTCCCGGAATCCGATGCCGACGGGCAGGACATGATGCGGACAGGCGGCAAGGAACCGATCGTAGAATCCGCCACCACGTCCGAGCCTTCGTCCCTGGTCGTCGAACCCCAGCCCTGGAACCAGGACTACGGAAATATCCTCGATGTCGATCGGTTCGCCCGGCAGGGGCTCCACGACGCCGTGCCGTCCCTCCCGAACCTGATCGAGCCCGTTCAAGCGTGCCGGAGCCATCGTTCGTCGATCCCAGTCCACCTCGGGAAGACAGACCGTTCGCCCGGATGCGATCGCCTGTTCGAGCAGGGGCCGGATGTCCGGCTCCCCGGCCAGGGGATGGAATCCGAGAACGCCTCCCCCGGGTCGCTCCCGAAGCACGCCCTCGAGGGTCCGCACGATGGCATCGGAGCCGGCCGAGAGCCGCCCCTGATCCATCGCGGCCAACCGCAGGCGGAGGATCTCCCGTTGTCGCTGCTTGGAATCGTCGGTGTCAGTCATCCGATGGTTCCTTGTCGGGAAGCTCGCGTGGCATGCGCTGCCCGATCTCGGCTTCGAAGCCTGCGGTGGTGGGTTCGTAGTACGTGCGATCCACTCCGAGGTATTCCTGCAGATGCGCATCGGGATCGGAATGCGGATTCCTGTATCCGCTTCCATGACCGAGATCGCCGGCCCCCTTGTAATGACTGTCGCGAAGCGATCGCGGTACCGGGATCGTCTTCCCCTCGCGCACGTCCGCCATCGCGGACCAGATCGCCTGGGCCGACGCATTGGATTTCGGGCAGGTCGAGAGATAGATCACGAGTTCCGAAAGCGTGAGTTGGCATTCAGGCATGCCGACCCGTTCGGTGATGGTCCAGGCTGCTGCCGCCATCTGCAGTGCCTGCGGAGAGGCGAGGCCGATGTCCTCCGAGGCCAGGATCGCCAGGCGACGACAGATGAATCGGGGATCTTCGCCCGAGGAGAGCATCCGTGCCAGCCAGTACACCGCGGCATCCGCATCCGAGCCTCGAATCGACTTGATCAGTGCGCTGGCGTGGTCGTAGTGGCCATCGCCGTCCCGGTCGTACCGAAGGGCCTTGGCCTGGATCGACTGTTCGGCGGTCTCGAGATCGATGACGATCGTCGTCGCCGCGGGATTCGACGATTCGACCTGGCTGCAGACGGCGACTTCCATGGCGTTGAGGGCACGCCGGGCATCGCCGTCGCAGATGCGTATCCAGTGATCGACGGCCTCTTCCTCGATCCGGAGATCGAGTGCTCCGAATCCACGCTCATGGGACACGGCGCGTTTCAGGATCCCACGGATCTCCTCGTCACCGAGTGCTTCGAACTGGAACATCGTCGAACGGGAGATCAGGGCGGAGTTGACGGAGAAGAACGGATTCTCGGTCGTCGCTCCGATGAGGGTGATCATGCCTGCTTCGACGTCCGCGAGCAGGACGTCCTGCTGGTTTCTCGCGAATCGATGTATCTCGTCGAGAAACAGGATCGTGCTGCCTCCGCCGGTCTCGATTCGCCTTCTCGCGTCCTGGAGGATCTGTCTGATGTCCTTGACTCCGACCAACGCGGCGTTGGCCTGGACGAAATGACAGCCGGTGTGGCGTGCGATGATTCCAGAAAGTGCGGTCTTGCCGGTCCCAGGTGGCCCCCAGAAGAGGACGGACGTCAGTCGATCGGCATCGAGCATTCTTGTCAGAAGCTGGTCAGGGCCGAGAAAATGCTGCTGGCCGGCGAAATCCGCCAGTGTCTGCGGTCGCATGCGTGCCGCGAGAGGTTGTGCGGCATCGCGGTGTTCTGCTCGTTGCTGGGCCCAGAGATCGGACATGCATGGATTGTACGAGGCGGATACGACCGCAAGCGTGGCAGGGGGTACAATTCGCCGAGCGAACATCCACGGTTTCCCGTGGAGGCTCTCAGTGTCAAGGCCGCAGTCGGCCGCAGGAGAAACGTGTCCATGTGTGGAATCGTCGCTTACATCGGTGCATCCACTGCCACGCCGCTGCTCATGGAGGGCCTCAAGCGGCTGGAGTACCGCGGTTACGACTCCGCAGGAGCCGCTGTTCTCGACCCTTCGGGCACGCTGCGGGTCATCAAGTCCGCGGGGCGGGTCCTGGTCCTCGAGGAACGCATTCAGTCCGAAGGAGGCCTGGATGGCGTCATGGGTATTGCACACACCCGTTGGGCGACCCATGGGGAGCCCAACGATGCGAACGCCCATCCCCACACGGACGGCAAGAAGGGCGGGCACGGCATTGCTCTTGTCCACAACGGAATCATCGAGAATCATCGGGCGCTCAGGACGTACCTCGAGGATCGGGGGCATGCGTTCGAATCCGATACGGATACCGAGGTGCTGACCCATCTCGTCAGCGAGCTGTATGACGGCGATCTCGAGGCCGCGGTGCAGTCGGCTCTCAAGGAGGTCACCGGGGCATACGCCATCGCCGTGATCTGCGAGAAGGAGCCGGGAGTCCTCGTCGCATCGAGAAAGGGTGCTCCGTTGATGGTGGGTGTGGGACGGGATGAATACATCGTCGCCTCGGACCCGAGTGCCATCGTCGCGCACACCAAGCAGGCGGTCGAACTGGACGACGGAACGGTCGTCCGTCTGACCGCGGACACCTTCAGGACCACGACCGTGGACAACATTCCGGTCACCTCCAAGCTGATGGAGCTCGAGATCGATCTCGAGCAGATCGAACTCGGCGAGTTCGACCACTACATGCTCAAGGAGATCCACGAGCAGCCCCAGGCGATTCGTCGCAGTTTCCGCGGACGCATCAACGCCCCGGAAGGACGTGTCGTCCTCGGAGGAGTCGCCGACTACGCACAGCAGCTGATGAAGGCCCGCAGGGTGGTCCTGCTGGGACAGGGGACCGCGCTGCATTCCGCCATGGTCGGAAAGTACATCTTCGAGGAGCTCGCGAGGATTCCCGCCGAGGTCGACTATGCCAGCGAGTTCCGCTATCGAAATCCCATCGTCGAGGACGGCACGGTGGTCATCGCCATCAGTCAGTCCGGCGAGACATTGGATTCGCTCGAGGCGATGCGCGAGGCAAGGCAGCGTGGAGCCCTGACTCTGGGCCTCGTGAACGTCGTCGGTTCGACCATTGCGCGGGAGACCGATGCGGGAGTCTACCTCCGGGTCGGTCCCGAGATCGGCGTCGCCTCCACCAAGGCGTTCGTCGGCCAGCTGGCCACGATCACGATGCTCGCCGCCTACGTCGGTCGCCAACGGCAACTGGCGTCCCAGACCGTCTCCGAACTGCTGGATCAGTTGGAGCTTCTTCCCGATCACATCCAGGGGGTCATCGATCAGAGCGAAGCGATCCGCGACGTGACCGCGAAGTACATCACTCGTGAGAACTGGTTGTTCCTCGGCCGCGGATTCAACTTTCCGGTCGCCCTCGAAGGTGCGCTGAAGCTGAAGGAGATCAGCTACATCCACGCGGAGGGCATGCCCGCCGCCGAGATAAAGCATGGACCGATCGCGTTGATCGACGACGGCATGCCGGTCGTCTTCGTCGCCACCCGCAACAGCCAGTACGAGAAGGTCGTTTCGAACATCGAGGAGGTTCGCAGTCGCGGAGGCCATGTCATCGCGGTCGCGACCGAAGGCGACGACGAGATCCGCAACCTGTGCGAGGACGTGTTCTACGTCCCCGATGTCCCGGAGGTCCTGCAGCCGATGCTCACCGTCGTTCCGCTCCAGCTGCTCGCGTACCACGCCGCGGTCCTCCGCGGCAAGGATGTCGACAAGCCGCGAAATCTGGCCAAGTCCGTGACGGTTGAATGAGTGTTTCCCCCGATGCCCGGTGGCGTCTTGGTCCGGACCTCGAGTTCGAACTGGACCACTGTCGTGTGATGGGGATCCTCAATGTCACCAGCGACAGCTTCTCCGACGGGGGGCTCTACGAGGATGTCGATCGTGCAATCGGTCGATCCGTCGCCATGGTCGACGAGGGGGCTTCCATGATCGACGTCGGCGGAGAGTCGACTCGTCCCGGGGCGGCTCCTGTCACCGTCGAGCAGCAGCTCAGTCGGGTGATTCCGGTCATCAAGGGCATCCGGCGGCTCTTCGATGTGCCGATCTCGATCGACACCACATCCGCGCATGTCGCGCAACAGGCGTTGGATGCCGGCGCCGACGCGATCAACGACGTATCCGCAGGCATGGACGACCCCGGCATGTTCGCCCTTGCCGCCGAGCGTGGTTGCGGCCTCGTGTTGATGCACCGTCTGTGCCGGCCGGCGGAGGACTCCTGGTCGGACGCCCATGAATCCGAGCCCGAGTACGGGGACCTCGTGGGGGACGTCCACGGATGGCTTCTCGAGCGGGCCCGGTTGGCCGAGGAATCCGGCGTGCAGCCCGCTTCGATCGTGATCGATCCAGGACTCGGATTCGGCAAGAACGTAGAGCAGAACGCCCGTCTGATCGCGGCGGTCGGGTCGTTCGTCCAATCCGGGTATCCGGTGCTCTGTGCCGCCAGCCGGAAGAGCTTCATCGGCGCCGTGACCGGCCAGTCCGATCCGGAGGAGCGGATGGTGGGTTCCGTGGCAATCGCGATCTGGGAGGCTGCAAGAGGGGTGCGGCTGTTTCGTGTTCACGATGTTTCCGCACACGTCGGGGCTCTGGCTGCCTACGATCGGGGGCACGGGCTGGCTCGATCCCTCGGAACCACGCTCCGTGCACTGTCGCCTGAGCTCGTTCAGGCTGATACCATGAGCGCCCTGAAATCGAATTCCTGAACCCCCCAGTCGGAGATCCCAAAGTGGCCAGCGAAGCAGTTGTGAACCTGACGGACGACATGTTTGAAGCAGAAGTGCTCAACTCCACCGAGCCCGTGCTCGTTGATTTCTGGGCGGAATGGTGCCAGCCCTGCAAGATGCTTTCTCCGACCCTGGACGAGATCGCCGACGAGTACGTCGGCCGGGCCAAGGTCACCAAGATGAACATCGACGACCACCGACAGGTTGCAACGCAGTTCGGAATCATGTCGATTCCGACCGTGCTGCTGTTCCAGAACGGGGAAGTCAAGAACACCTTCGTCGGCATGTCCGGCAAGGACAAGTTCACCGGTGCATTGGATGAGCTGCTCTAGGATGCGTCGGCTCCCGACGCTTCTCTGCACGTTGCTGCTGGCATTCCAGTTCGGCGGCGCGGTGCAGTCCTCGCCGATCGAACTGTCGGATCTCTCGCGTCTGCGGCTCATCGAGTCGGTGGACGTCGCCTCCGACGGATCGGCCGCCGTGTGCGAGGTCCGTGAATCGCATCGTGGACCTTCGGGGACGACTTCATTCGTTCGGCGTCTGTGGCTGGTGGATCTGCTGCACGACGACCGCGATCCCATCCCGTTGACGTCCGGACTTCGCGACGATCGACAGCCGGTCTTTTCGCCGGACTCGAAGCGCATCGCCTTCTATCGGCTCGATGCGGACGGTCTGCACCAGCCCTGTGTGATCCGCCTCGAGGGGGGGGAACCGTTCCGTCTCCAGAACCCGGATCACGGCGTCGATCTCGATGTTCCTCCCGCGTGGTCGCCGGACGGTACGTCTCTGCTGGTGACCGGGTGGGTCGAGCCGGATGCCCGTGGCATGTCCGATGGCCGATCGCCGCGTCGTCGGGGGCTCTGGCTCCTGGATGCATCCGGGGTCGAACGCGAGTCCCCCGGGCCGCTGCTTGGATTTCCGGATTGCGGCGAAGGGGTGTTCGCCGGAGATGGTCGAACCATCTACTGCACGGTCGTGCTTCCGGAGGAACCGGAGCCGGGGCAGTCGCATCGGACTGCGATCGGTCGCATCGGCGTCAGTGTGGGTGTCTCCGGCACGGAGAGCGATCTTCCTGTCCGGGGCGTCGTCACCGTCAACAACCAGATCATCGCCTTCGAGGATGCGGACTTCGATCTCGATTCACCGAGGATCTCGCCCTCGGGAGAGGTCGTCGCGGTGCTCGGCCGCTCACGTCGTTCGCCGTTCTTCGATCCGGTTCGACTCGGGTTGCTGGAGACGGATGCCGTGGACGGACAATCGCCCGAGTGGCTGACGGGGTCATCGGGATTCGACCGGAGCATCGAGAATTTCCAATGGCGGACCGGCCAGGACAGCATCCTGCTCACGGCGATGGACGACGGTGGAATCGATCTGTTGACCATCAGCCAGACACTGCTGTCACAGCCACGCGTGCTCGCCACCCATGAAGGCGATCTGCCTACGGGCATCACGTCCTTCTCAAGCGGTGGTGGGGCGGTCTACATGGCCCGCACGTCGGTGGATGCTCCCTCAGGACTCTGGGAGCTCGACGCCGGTGGGCAGAAGCAGTGCTGGGATCCCAACCCGTGGGTTCGTGATCGAACCCTGTCCGTGCCGGAGGCGGATTGGGTGACGCCTCGTGGAGAGGATCCGATTCCCTACTGGTTGTCGAGCCCTCCCGATCGGCAGGACGATCAGGACATTCCGATCGTCCTCTGGCTGGGATCCGGACCCGGTTCCATGATCGGTCCCGGAGTGCGGTCCGACTGGTTTTCGACCCAGCTACTGGCGGCCAACGGTTTCGCGGTGCTTCAGGTCAATCCACGGGGATCGGGCGGATACGGTCGCGATTCGCTGAGAAGGATCTATCGCGACTTCGTTCGAGGTCCGTCCCGCGATGTGCTTGCCGTGCTTCAGCATGTCCGTCAGCAGGACCAGCGCATGGGCAGTGGTGGCCGTGGATTGATCGCCAGTTCCATCGGCGCGATGATCGGAGCGTGGACGATCGTGGCCGATCAGCAGTTCGATGCGGCCATCTTCGAAGACGGTGTGTTCAGCGTGCCCATCCACATCGCCGAACATCCCGATTGGATGTCCATGCTCGACCTGCTCGGTGGGGTTCCCCAGGATCCGGGGGTCGTCTCCGTCGTCCGGGACATCGATCTCGCCGGCCATGTCGATCGCATCAAGACGCCGGTCCTGCTGATGACCGGATCGACCGGAGGCCATGCCTCGGTGCTGGCGACGAAGTACCTCCACCGGATGCTGACGCTGGGGTTCAAGGCCGTCGATCTGGTCGAGTATCGGATGCGGTCCGGCGGACTGACTCTGAAGGAGGAACTGGATCGACATGGTCGGATGCTCCAGTACCTTCAGGATCATGTGCAGGGCCCCTGAAGGCCCATTCCGGAAGGGTCCGTCCTGATTCATCTCATTTCGCTATCCTATCCCCCCTGATCCTCGCTTCGAGCGATCAGCACCTGGGGCCGTAGCTCAGTTGGGAGAGCGCCTGCATGGCATGCAGGAGGTCGTCGGTTCAAGCCCGATCGGCTCCACTTCAAGAGCCCGCCATATGGCGGGCTCTTTTCATATGATCTGGGCATGCCCACCCCATTCAACACCGCACGCAAGATCATCATCTATGCATGGCTCATCCTGGTGGCAGTCATCGTCTTCTATCCTCCCGCAACCGGGACCTCATGGCGGACGCAACGGTTCACTCCCAAGGTCGAGAATGGCATGAAGGTCAAGCCCCATACCGCCGCATTCGGAATCGAGTTGCTGGCGGTCTCCGCCATTGCGGCGGTCGGACTGGTGATGTTTTCCCGGGGTGATGATGAGGAAGCACCCTCCAGCTGAGTCGGTCTCCCGGCATCCGTTCCAGCTGATGCGGCTCCGCTTCGGGGATCGTCTCCAGTACCGCTGCAGCCCGCTTTGATTGCTGAATCCGTCGACTCGCACCCGGGTGCCACGTCACCGTTCCGGCTGAGGAGCCTGATTCCTCCCATGCCGTTTTTCGCGTCATTGAAGCCTTTTTTGACCGAATCCGGCTTCGACTCCCGGGCGAACCGAAACAAAGCACCCCTGAATCGGTTGTCAGGGTGGACCCCGGATCGATCAGCGGCAACCGTCTGAAGATTCGGAACTTTCGGTCCGCCCGCTGCGTATAGTTCATAGGTCGAAGATTGATCAAGGTTGGACGCCGGCTCTGCCGGCGCATGCGACCATGGGGTCCACCCGGCTTCGACCTCGTACAGCTTGCCCGGACGGAACACGGCGTGTGCCTGGTTCGTCGACCGTGTCATCGGACACTGGCGCGGTTTCACATGCGCGGTCGATGTGTTGGTGTCCTCACTCTTGAAAGGAGAACTTCATGGCGGATTCAAAACGCACCATCAGCGATCTGCGGAATCGAGAGCGCGTTCGTGACGAGACCTTTCTTGACGGCTACACGGATGTCGAGTGGGAGATGGTCTCCATTCTCTGGGTCGATGCCGAATCCGACGGGGGAAGCGGTTGGCAGGATCCGGAGGAGATGATGGAATACGCCAGACGCCCTCTGCCGGTGATTCACACGGTGGGACTGCTGGTCCACGAGGACGATGATCAGATCGCCGTCACCGACTCCAAGGGCCCCGAGGAGATGGGCTCGGTGACGAAGATCCCCAGGCATTGGGTGAAGGCCTTTCATCGACTGGTTCCAGTCGCCAACAAACAGGGGATCGTGGCTCCCCAGCCGGAGTTCAACCCAGATCAGCTGGCCGGGTGAGGGGGGCCGCGACGCCCGGGCCGGATCAGGCTAGAATGTGTCGTTCAAGACGGCCCCATCGTCTAGTCCGGTCAGGACGCCAGGTTCTCATCCTGGAAACAGGGGTTCGAATCCCCTTGGGGTCACTTTCGTCAGCCCTCGTTCCATCTGGAACGGGGGTTTTCGATTTGGGCTTGCCTTCCGGTCTTCGGGGGGATTGAATGGGTGCAGAGGAGATCGCCATGTCCCCAAAACAGAAGGAACATCTCTACGCCATCATGCGGGAGATGTACGACGGACTCGGACCGAAGGTCGACGATCTGGTGCTGCTCGCCGAGATCAACGAGCAGGCACGGATCACCATGGACCGGATCTGGGCCGAGGAGCGGCTGGCCCGCACCCTCGACTGAACACGTGCGTCATTGCTGCTGTTGCTGCTGGGAGGCGGCGGCCTCTCCAGCCGTGATCGCCGTCCTGCCATCGCGGTCGGGAAGTTCCCGGTAGACGGGCAGGTCGATGTGCATGCTGTCCTCGTCGAGTCGCGGATGTTCGCGGCTGGTCGCCGGTCGGGTGACGACCATGGCTTCCAGCTGCTCCGATGCATCTCCGGAATAGATGCCCCGATTCGGCGGGACATCGTTGTAGGAACGTCCGTAGCCCACGGTCACATAGCGATCGTCGGGTTGCCGATTGTGGGTGGGGTCGAATGCCATCCACCCGTTGGTGGGCGTCCAGACTTCGATCCAGGCGTGGCTCTGGGAGGGTTCGATGTCCTGGGTGTCGACGTGCAGGTAGCCGCTGACGTAGCGGCATGGAATGTTCGTCATGCGAAGCAGCCCGAGACTCAGGTGTGCGAAGTCCTGGCAGACGCCGCCCCGCAGGTCGAGGAAGTCGTCGGTCGTGGAATCGAAGAAGGTGACGTTCTTGCGGTATTCGAACTCGGAGGCCAGGCCGTCACCGAGTATCCGCAGGCACTCGCCGATCGAAGCTGCGGCGGAGAGCCGGAGTTCCGAATGCAACTGCACGAGCGCGTCGCTCATCATGATCGGCCCGGTGCAGAGCGTGAAGTCGTAGTGGTTCAGGTCGGCGGGCCCCGTGGGCAGGGGGTCGGCGCATTCGAGGACCTTCATGGGATTGGTGCTCGTGTCCACGATCGACTGGACGAGCAGTTCGATCCGATCGTGGTAGTCGGTGATCGAGAACCAGTGGATCGCATTGCCCATCCAGTCCTCGTATCTGGTGATCCGCGTGTTCGGGCCGAGTCGAAGTCGGAAGTCGTGGAGCATCTGTCCCGACTGGGATCGCGGTTCGACCCGCACTTCCAGATGGGATTCACGGATGAAGTGCTCGTAGGAGAACTTGAGATGGTGTTCGATCTCGAGCAGCACGTGGAGACTCCTAGACGGTGAAGTAGAGCCGGGAGATGGCGTCGTGGACTTCGTTGATGTCGGTGGCCAGTTTCTGGCACGTGACGTCGAGGTTGCTGCCGGCCAGGATCTCCTGCTCCTCGTATTCGAGGCGTGCGGTGATCTTGCCCAGCATTCTGGCGGGATTCGTCAGCGGTGCGCCGATCTCGAGTTCCTCGAGATGCTGCTTGAGTTCACGCAGGCAGACATGGACCGAATGCGGGGTCCGGCGGTCGAAGAGCAGGAATCGTGCGACCCGCTTGGGGTCGAGATCCGCTCCATGGTTGCGGCGGTAGTTCTCGAGCGAGGCGACGGCCTTCAGGGCTGCGCGGATGCGGGCGTAGTAGACGGGAAGGTCGACCTGATCGGTGGCCGACAGCATGAAGGGCAGTTTCACGCTCAGCAGCAGCAGTGTCCGGTAGGCGCGTTCCATCACCGAGCCCATGTCGAGGAACAGGAGCCCCTCGTCGCGGGTGAACGTCTGCTTGATGGCGCCCTGGATTCCGAAGATCTCCTGCCGGATGGAACTGAGGATCGATCGCATCTCCATCATGTTCAGCCCGGTCTGGGGCGTGTAGCTCTGAAGCCGGAGGTGGCACTCGTTCAGCAGCACGAAGGTCTCTCTCGTGAGGTTTTCCCGGATGACCCGCGCGTTCTCGCGTGCACTGCGGATGGAATACGCCACCGACAACTGGTTGTCGTAGGACATCAGGAACGAACGAAGCGACTGTTCCGTGATCTCGTCGAGGCTCGGGGCATCGGACGTCTTCACGATGGAGCCCGGGAACATGTCCTGGAGATTGGTCCAGATGTTCACGGCGAGGTCGGCGTCGAGTCCGCGGATCTCGAGGCTCAGTTGATCCATGCATTGCGTGATTCTGGCGGCGCTTTCGGCCCGTTCCAGGTACCTGCCGAGCCAGTAGATGTTCTCCGCAGCGCGGGCGAGCATGCCGATCATGAGTCCTGCTCCGCGAGAATCCAGGTGTCCTTGCTGCCGCCGCCCTGCGAGGAGTTCACCACGTAGGAGCCTTCCTCCATCGCGACCCGCGTCAGTCCTCCGGGAAGGACCTTGATCCCGTCTCCGTAGAGCACGAAGGGGCGGAGATCCACCCGGCGGGGGGCGAACCCGTCACCGGTGTAGGTTGGATGGTGCGAGAACTCGACGAGCGGCTGGGCGATGTAGTCCTCCGGCTTCGACTCGAACTGGGCCCTGAACTCCTCGATCTCCTTCTTGGAGGCCGCGGGTCCGACGAGCATGCCGTAGCCGCCGGCGCCGCCGCACAGCTTCACGACCAGTTCGGACAGATGTTCCGAGATGTACCGGCGATCGTCTTCGCGTCGACCGATCCACGTGTGGACCTGGGGGAGGATGATCTCCTCGTCGAGGTAGAAGCGGATGAGATCGGGCACGTACGGATAGATCGACTTGTTGTCCGCCACGCCGGATCCGGGTGCATTCGCGATGGCGACGTTGCCGCACCGGTATGCATGCATCAGGCCGGGCACGCCGAGCATGCTGTTCATGTCGAAGACGACCGGATCGAGGTAGATGTCGTCGATCCTTCGATAGATGACGTCGACCCGCTGCTTTCCGCGGGTCGTTCTCATGAAGACCTGGTCGTCCTCGACGATCAGGTCCCGTCCTTCGACGAGCGGGACGCCCATCTCCCTCGCGAGGAAGGAATGTTCGAAGTACGCCGAGTTGTAGATGCCCGGCGTCAGCACCGCCACGACCGGCGTCTCGCGTCCTCGCGGTGCGCTGTGGCGAAGCGCCTCCAGCAGCATCTGCGGATACCGTTCGACCTGCCTGACCGCGTAGCGGTTGAAGAGTTCGGGGAAGACCCTGAACAGGAGATTGCGGTTCTCCAGAACGTAGGACACACCGCTCGGATTCCGGCAGTTGTCCTCGAGTACGAGGAAGCCTCCGTCGTCGTCCCGAAGCAGGTCGGTCCCCACGATGTGGGTGTAGATGCCGTGCCGAGGTCGCGTGCCGATCAGTTCCCGGCGGAAGTCCTCGCTGCCGAAGACGAGTTCCTGGGGCATGATCCCTTCCCGGAGGCAGTGCTGTTCCGAGTAGAGATCCTCCAGATACATGTTGATGGCGGTGACGCGCTGGACGATGCCGCGTTCGACCATGCTCCAGTCGCGTCCGGAGATGATTCTGGGCACGAAGTCGAAGGGGAAGACGCGCTCGACGCCCTCCTCCTTGCCGTAGACCGTGAAGGTGATGCCCTGATTGACCAGTGACATCTCCTGGAGCTTCTCCCGGCGCACGATCTCGGCTTCGGACATTCCATTGAATGTGCCGATCAACTCCTCGTAGAGCGCTCTGGCTGCACCGTCGGAGGTGAATGCTTCATCGAAGCCTTGTGAGGCGTGTTGCCAATCCATGCGGCCAGTGTAGCAATCGCCTCGGCGTGCAGGATCACCCGCCTCGCCGATTTCCGGTCCGGTGGGGTATGATGAAGATCAACGATCAGAGGAGCTCTGCGAATGAAATCTAAGGCACTTGTCGCGGTTCAATGGATACTGCTTCTGCTCTCACTCGTTTTCTGGGTGCTCTACCTGCGTGGAGACATCGAGACTCCCGCTGTGATCATCGCGAGCATCAGTTCCGTCACCTTCGGGGTGATGTTCTGCTATCAGCTTTTCGACTGAATCGACGCATTCGCCTCCGGAGCCCGATTTCATGTCCGATGTGACCACAGCACCGAAGCCCGAGACGCCTCCGGGCGATGAAGTCAGGCTCTTCCGTCGCTACGGCGCCCGCGGATGGTGGATTCCGGTGATGCTGACGATTGCTCTGGTCTTCAACATCCTTGCGTTGACCATTCCGTTTCTCGAACTGTCCATGCTGCTCGAGCCGGTGATGATCTACGATCTTCCGAGGTCGGTCTGGATGATGTGGACCCAGGGCCTCTATCTGATCTCGATCCTCATTCTCGGCTTCTCGATCATCTTCCCGCTCCTGAAGCTTCTGGGGATGTACACGGCCTGGTTCGGGGCCAAGACCTTCAAGCGGCAGGAACGCATTCTCGGGCTCGTCAAGAATCTCGGGAAGTGGTCGTTCATGGACATCTTCGTCGTGTCGCTGCTGCTGGCGCTCACGAACGACCAGTGGGCGATCAGCGCGACTCCCCGGATCGGCGTCTACTTCTTCATTCTGGCCATCCTGATCAGCATGGCCACATCCGAGATCCTCCATTCGATGATGCTGCGTCTGAGCGTGCAGTTGGGCCATGCGTCGCCACCGAAGGATCCGGCCAAGCTCGGATGCCCGCTGGTGTCATTCCGATGGCGAGGCTGGTTCATCGGGGTCATGCTCATCCTCGCGATGCTCACGTTCATCGCGGCGGTCGGATTCCCCTTCCTGAAGATCAGGCAGGTCATGCTCTCGGATCTGGCCTACAACATCCTCGAGGTCGTCAGGGCCGTGCTCGACCAGAAGCAGCCCGTCATCGCCACCGTGCTCTTCCTGTCCCTCGTCATCATGCCCAGCATCCGGATCATGGGAGCGATCCTGCTCTGGTTCGGTCTCTTCAAGGAACGGACCCGGCGACGTCTGTACCGTTGGGTCGGCCGCATCGCCAGGTGGTCGATGCTCGACGTCCTCGGGCTGGCGTTGTTCCTGGTGCTGACCGAGGGACAGCGCATGATCCAGACGCAGGTGCTGGTCGGTCTCTACTTCGTGATCTGCTCGATCCTGCTCGCGGTGGTGCTGCCGCAGCTCGCCGGACGGCTCGATCCCTCCAACCGCTGTCTCGCGACCTGACGTCCGTTCAGGGTTCGATCGGACGCCACTGGATCCCGTCGAGTTCGACCTTCGTACCGTATTCGACCGATTTCAATCGAAGCACGTGCGAGTCGTCGCCGATGTCCTCCCGTGGCGAACTCCATTCGTTCACGAGCACGTTGTTGACGTGTGCGGTGATCCGCACGAGGTCGCCCTCGATCGCACGGTCGATTCGGAGGACGAATCGGTTTTCGGGCGCAAGGAGTTCGGTCCGGACGACGGCGTCGTCGATGCTGCCGGTTCTCGGATGGGCGTTCGACGAGTTGTTGATGGAGACGATCTGGTCTCCCAGCGAGAGTTCCGCTCTGCCGCCCTCGTTGATCCGAAGACTGGCCCGGACCGAGACGTCGGCGGGCAGCAGCCGTTCGATCGTGATCGCACCCGTGCCATCGCAGCGAAGCACACCGTCGGCGGAGGACCAGGCGCTGGAATCGGAGGTCCACGGGGCGAGGTCGCCTTCGGGCTGAAGCGATGTCCAGCCGTCGCCGGCGGGCCAGGCTTCATCGAGCGGCTTGACCCGGATGTCCGCGATGCCGACCGGGCCTCGGCTTCCGATGATCGCGATCGGGCTGCGTGTCGCATCGACCGGCCCCAGAGGAACGTTCGCATGCAGTGCGGTTCCGTCGATGGAGATCGACTCCACGACGGCCTCCTCGACGAGGTTGCCGTTCGCATCGAATCGCGGGACGCGGACGACCGCATGCAGTTCGTGCCACATGCCTGCGCCCTGGTAGGCGTTGGTCGCGGGTTCGATCCGGGTGCCGTCGCCGAGGATCAGCGCGCCGCTGGTGGAGGGGTAGCCGGGAAGATGCGAGTTGTCGCCCAGTTCGATCGTCGGCCCGTCCAGAATGCGGACGCCGGTGGTCGATCCCTCCGGGAGCATGAACTTCAGTCGCATGTGCATGTCGCCGAATCGTCCTCGACTCACGAAGTCCGACGACATCGGCTGCGCGTTCACGACCGCGGAGTTGCCTTCCCTGGTCGTGAATCGGGTCCGATCCTCCGGATCGAGTTCGGCTTCGCCGAGCTTCCAGCCATCGGAGTTCCACTGTTCGAACACGCTGCCCCAGGTCAGGCGGAGCCATCCGGATTCGCGATCGTCCCGGCCATCGGGTGGCCGGACCTCCCTGGCGACCGCCTTCGAGGGTGGGCCGGCGCCGGGGACGCGGTTGATCGTGTATCCGAACTCGTCGTGCAGCAGGGGAGTGCCGTCCTCGGCCACGATGTCGTCGAGCCGCATCCGGATGCACCACCCGGCTTCGATCGGCGCCGTGACCTTGAGGGTGCGCTTGTCGGGGGAAAGGCTCGTCGAGGTCACGGGAATGTCGTGGACATTCTGTTCCGGAGACCCGTAGTCCCACCACCAGTTGTAGTCGTATGCCGTCATGGTGAGGCTGTCCGGCGACACCTCCGCATCGAGCGGCTTCGTGAACTCGAGATCGAAGCCGTCCGGTTGGATCGAGACCCGGTCGATCTCCATCGGCTCGACGCCGTTGAACCGGACTCTGGCGATGCCGTGCCCCGGGGGGTATCCGCCCCAGCCGCGATTGGTGAAGCCGACGATGAGCGAGCCGTCCGGCGCGAACGTCACCCGACATGCGGAACCCAGTCGCTGCATGAACTTGAAGCATGCTCCCTGCGTGATGCCGTCGACCTCCTCGAGTTGTGCCCGAAGCAGCATGCCGTTGGTCAGTTCCGCGACCAGGAGCTGGTCCTCGAACGGACCGAACGCGCCGTCGGTCACATCGGGTTCGAGGTTGCCCGTCGAACGGGACCATGCGTAGGGAATCCAGATGGCCGGCGGGTCGGGAGTTCGTCCGGGCGGAATGGTCGTGCTTGGAACCCGACCGTCGGTGTAGTCGTCCGTCCACTGCAGGGATGCAGGGTGGCCGTAGAAGCCGCCTTCCCGGACGTGGACGATCGGGCATGCGGCCATCCAGTCCCCCTGGTTGTCGGTGGCGAGCAGGCGACCTTCGCTGTCGATACCGAGGCCGCAGGGGCTGCGAAGTCCCGATGCGAACGGGGTCACCGTTCCGTCGGGAGCGATCTGAAGCACCCAGCCCCGCCAGGGAGCCCGTGATCGTCCATGCCACCATTCCGGATCCCAGAATCCGACGTTCAGCGAGACGTAGACGTTTCCTTCCGCATCCTCGGGCAGTCCGAATGCGAACTCGTGGTAGTTGCCGGTCATGCCCCAGTCCTGAGTGATCGTGTCGATCGTCTCGAACTCGCCGTCCCGGTCAAGATCCCGCAGTCGCGACAGTTCGCCGCGTTGCACCAGCAGGACGTCCTCGCCCACGACCTTCAGCCCCAGCCCCTCGTGGAGTCCTTCGGCCGCCAGTCGAAAGACGGCCTCGGAAGGATCGTCCGCGAGTGCATTCTCGATCGTCCAGATCTGGCCGCGTCGCGTGCTGACGACCAGTCGTCCGTCCGGCAGGAAGTCCATGCCCCCGATCTCGAGGATCTGTCCCTCCGGGTTCGTGAAGTGTTCGACCGTCCAGTAGTCCGACTCGACGGCGGGATTGATCGAAAGCAGCAGTGTCAGCAGAATCATGTTCATCGGATGACACCTCGCAGCGCGGTTGCAGCCGTCTCGTTCCAGGTCGGTCGGATGATGGTCGTGAGTTCGATGTCGGCATGCCCCTCGTCGGGCACCTGGATGACGAGATCCTCGCCGTTCCGGTTCGATTCCACGATGGATCCCGATACTCCGGTGATCACGTACAGGCCGTCCGGACGCCTGCGGACGAACCAGGTCCGCCGGCGATCGCCCTCGTCGGTGTCCGAGATGACATCCACCAGAGGATGATGTGCTCCGGGCAGTCGCAGTTTCGGATCCGGACATCCACCGCTGCGGCTGAGCTGGAGAATGCGCCGATAGCCGGTTCCGACCGGATGGGTGGTGGCTTCGCACCACTCCGATCCAAGAATTGCTCCGGTGGCATCGGAACATGCAGCCTTGAACCGGAGGATGGGATGGCGCTCTCCCGCAACCGTTCCCGTCAACTGCAGTGTCGTGCCGTCGCCCAGATCGAGCAGCGGCCCGTTTATCCCGTCGTCCAGCAGGTCGATCACGCGGCCCAGGGGTTTCAGTTCAGAGCCTCCGCGTCCGGACCAGTCGGTGCGTTCCACGAAATCACCCTGCCGTACCGCGAGCAGTCGTACATCGTCCGCGGCGTACTGAAGGGTGAGTCCATCCATCGTGCCAAGCAGCAGGCCGCGGGGATGGTCCGGTCGGTCCGAAGCGAGCGACGGCAGGTGTCCTCTCACGATTCGGGGGCGGTCTGTGACGTGCATGATCATGTCCGACGCCGCGACATCGATCGTCTCCGGGCCCAGCGTCCGCACGTACTCGGCGAGCTTTCTCCGATCCGACACCGAAATGCTGTCGGCATATCCGGGCATCGGTGTTCCTCCGATGCCGTTGGAGATCGTCCTGAAGATCGCTTCGGGCGTGTTGCCGAAGGAGAACCCACCGTCGCGGAAACTGCGGGCCGGTCGATCCAGTTGCCTTGTTCCGTTCCCGTCGCCGGTCTCTCCGTGGCATTGGGCGCAGTAGACGAGATAAAGGGTTTTTGCCGACGTGGGGGTGCTTGAGGCCGCCGAGTTGGCGGGTCGGATCCAGGGAGTGATCGGTCGAGTCGTGGCGGCGATCCGATCTCCCGTCATCTGATGCGCCGACCACCATGCAAGGGCCCAGAGGGCCACAAAGCCGATCGGGATCATCAGGATGAGCACAACGGAGGATGATTTTGGCTTGGACATTGATTCCTAGTCTACGCTCCTGAACGGATCGATTTCAGTCGTAAATGAGCGTGGAAATCCCATTTGGCGTCAATATCGGTGACGCAGATGTCGTTCGTTCGGGGCGAGATGCCGTCTTGTCGACATGCGAAAGGCCCTTTTTCGGGAAGCTTTGTCGCAAGTTCGCATCGGCGTAGTAGGATTGCTGTATTGATCCCTGCCCGACTGGGCAGGTTGTCGTTCGGCTTCCAGGCATCAAGTGAGACAGGAATCAAGATGTTCAAGACAACCGCAAGTGCAATCTTCGCCCTCGTCGGAGTGACCCTGCTCGCAGGCACGATCGTGTCGGCCGATCGTGGGCTCGGCAACAGCGGAACCGACTGCTTCCAGATCGGAGGTCCCGATGTGATCGTCGGCGACATCCGTGGTGTTTCCAACTACCAGTCGGTGGACGGCATCGAGGCATTCGCCTTCGGCACGGAGTCCTGCAACGTCGGCGACACGACCCTTCTCTGGAACGAACAGACGAATCAGAAGCCCGTGATCGGCCAGTCGATGTACCGCTACAAGGACGGGCGCATCGAGATGATCGGTCAGGGGTGGTTGAAGCACGGCTTCTTCGCCTTGTCCGACGACTGGTGCGGATGCGGCTGCACGGGAACCGACGGCACGGTTCTGGGTGTCGGCTGCTCGGACCTGTATTCTTCGGGCCTCAACGGGCAGCAGAGCAACATGGGACCCAAGTACGAGGTGAACGCCTTCACCGGCGAGTACCCGTTCCCCGCGACCGATCTCAATTCGACCGGCAACGGGATCTACAAGCGGCTGCAGGTCAAGATCTCCGATCTCGATCCGGCCCAGGATGGTGGGGGCATCTACTTCGTCGAGGCCCAGTACGTGTCGCCCGACGATGCGGCGGCCGGCAACGGCTACAACAACGCGTCGTGGACGTTCGCCGAAGTCAACGGTTCCGACGACGCCTGGACGGTCTCCATCAACGTGGCGAACACCGTGCGTGAGAGTCAGGTCATCCGCGTCTGGCCGTTCCTCGACCTCGATGCCAGGGTTCACGACGTCTTCGTCGAGAACGAAGGACTCGTCGTGGTGGCCTGCAAGGTCCGGGCCAACGGAGACGGCACCTGGCAGTACGACTACGCGATCCAGAACTACAACTCCGATCGCAGCATCAGCTCGTTCGAGATTCCGCTCGCTCCCGGAGCAGTGGTCTCCGAGGTCGGCTTCCATGACGTCGACTACCACAGTGGATCGCCGATCGACGGCGCCGACTGGAGTCACTCGGTCGCCGCCGGCAAGATCCGCTGGGAGTGCCAGGAGGAGTACGACGACAACGTCTGGGCCAACGCCATCCGCTGGGGAACCACGTACAACTTCAACTTCGTCTGCGATGTGAACCCGGTCGTGGCCGAGTCGACGCTGGGCGTCTTCAAGCCGCCCGCCGGAGACAGTGTCGCGATGACGGTGCCCGTCGGGCTTCGTACGCCGACAGGAAACTCGGATCCCACCGGCCCCTGCTGCGTCGATCAGTCGTGTGAAGTCCGCACGGAACAGGACTGCGACGATGCCGGCGGCGATTACAGCGGTGACTGGGAACTGTGCGACATCTACATCTGCAGGGACGCATGCGAAGGCGACGTCGATTCGGACGACGTGGTCGGAGTCGAGGACCTGCTCGCGGTGATTGCCGACTGGGGTTGCTCGAAAGCCTGTGTGGCCGATCTGACCGGCGACGGCCTGGTCACGGTGGAGGACCTGCTCGTGGTCATCGCCAACTGGGGCAATTGCTGATTCGGGACCAGAAACGGGCTTTGGAGGATTTCCAAGGCTCAAAAATACCCTCCAATGGTCCATTTCATAGCGGCCTCATCCATAAACAGGTTGTAATTTGATCTGTCTGCGCCGGGTTTCCTCGGTGTGGAGTGCCTAGCGTTGAACGGAGAGAGTTTTCGCTCAGGCGCGAAATGTCCGTTCGCAGAAGTGACGGCATTCAGGCAAATCACCATGGCTTTCAGGAGAGAGAAATGTTCAAGACAGTAATCGCCGCAGGTCTACTCTGCGGAGGCGTCGTCCTTCTGGTTCAGGATGATGTCACTGCGGGTGGCAACCAGGGGACGGTGTGCAACGGCGTCGGCCCCGATGTCATCGTGGGCGCCATTTCCGGCATCTCAAACTACTCGTCGGTCGCAGGCATCGAAGCATTCGCCTTCGGTACCGATTCCTGCAACATCGGCAGCGAGGAACTGCTCTGGAACTCCGGCAGCAACCAGAAACCCATCATCGGCCAGTCCGTCTACCGCCTGAAGGATGGGCGCCTCGAGCAGCTTGCCCAGGGCTGGCTGAAGCACGGCTTCTTCGCGCTCTCCGACGATCTCTGCGGCTGCAGCTGCGCCGGAACCGATGGTTCGACGCTCGGCGTCGGATGCTCCGATCTGTACAGCTCCGGCTTGAACGGACAGCAGACCAACATGGGTCCGAAGTACGAGGTGAACGCGTTCACCGGCGACTATCCGTACCCCGCCACCAATCTCAACACCTCCGGAGACGGCATCTACAAGCGTGTCCAGGTCAAGATCTCCGACATCGATCCGAGCCAGGACGGCGGAGGCCAGTACTTCGTCGAAGGGCAGTACGTCTCGCCTGACGACGCCGCCGCGGGCAATGGCGACAACAACGGTTCCTGGCGTGAACTCACCGTCAGCGGAAGTGGCGGCACCTGGAACTTCAACTACCTCGGCGATACCTTCCGTGAGCAGCAGGCCATCTACGCATGGGCCGCCAACGACTCCGGCGTCGACATCTCGCAGGTCCGGGTCGAGAACGAGGGTCTCGTGCTCCTCGGCTCGAAGGTCACCGATCTCGGTGGTGGTCTCTACGACTACGAGTACGCCGTGCAGAACTTCAACTCCGACCGTTCCATCGGTTCGGTCAGGGTGCCGATCTCGGACGGGGCTCAGGTCTCCAACATCGGCTTCCACGACGTGGACTACCACAGCGGTTCCCCGATCGACGGTTCGGACTGGTCCGGCGCCGTGGGTGGCGGGTACGTCACCTGGGAGTGCCCGGAGGAGTACGACGACAACATCTGGGCGAACGCCATTCGCTGGGGCACCATGTACAACTTCAGATTCCGTACGAATGTTGCTCCCACGAGCGGCAACCTGCTGGATCTCGGCATCTTCAAGCCGGCCGCTGGCAACAGCAACGCGATGGTCGCCCAGGGTGCTGCGTATCTTCCCACGGGTGACGTCCAGTTCGTGGACTGCAACGACAACGGCGTCGCCGATGACGAGGACATCTCGGGCGGTTCCAGCAACGACTGCAATACGAACGGTCTTCCCGACGAATGCGAGGCCGATCTGGAATGTCCTCCGGATCTCTCCATCGCACTGGTCGGCGAAGCTCCGGCGACGATCGATCCCGATGGAGGGACCGAGATCGTGGTGGAAGTCGAGGAACTGCTCGGTACGCTGCTCGGAGTCGAGCTCAGCTACACGGCAGATGGCGTGAAGGGATCCGTCCCGTTCAGCTCCATCGGTGGTGCACAGTACGCAGCCGCGTTCCCCAGCCTCCCCTGTGAAACGTCGGTCACCTGGAGGGCGATCGCCTCTTCCAACGAAGGCAACGACTACGGCACAGCCGAAAATGACTCCATCGCCACGATTCTCGTGATCGTCTTCGAGGACGAAGGCGAATCGAGCGTCGGATGGTCCGTCGACTGCGATGCATCCGACGGATGCTGGGAACGTGGAGTTCCCGTCGGTGGCGGTGACCGCGGCGATCCCGAGTTCGACTGCGACGGCAGCGGAAGCTGCTGGCTGACCGACAACGTGGCCGGCAACAGCGACGTCGACGGTGGTCCCACCAGGCTCGTCTCGCCGACGCTGGATGCCAGTCTTCCCGGCTCCGTCCTGTCCTACTGCCGTTGGTTCTCCAACGACTTCGGCGCAGCTCCGGGCGAAGACGCCTTCGTGGTGGAGGTGTCCGACGACGGTGGTGCCACATGGGAGCCGCTGGAGACCGTCGGTCCCACCGGTCCCGGCACGAGCGGTGGCTGGATCATGGCCGAGTTCGCGATCGCGGACATCGCGGGCATCGTGCCCAGTGATCAGTTCGTGGTCCGCTTCACGGTTTCCGATGAAGGTTCCGGTTCGGTGATCGAGGCTGGAATCGACGGCATGTCGATTCTCGCCAGCGACTGCGAAGACGTGTCCTGCCCCGAAGACGTGACCGGCGACGGCAACGTCACCGTCGTGGACCTTCTCGCGGTGATCGCCGAGTGGAACTGTGTGGGTGTCTGCTCCGCCGACATCAACGGCGACCTCATCGTCAATGTCACCGATCTGCTGGCAGTCATCGCTGCCTGGAACAGCTGCAACTGATCGGGACTCATCCCCTGTACGATCGCGACCCCGGTGCTTCGGCGCCGGGGTCGTTCTTTTTGGATCTGGTGCGTCCTGCTCAGGCGGGGCAGGGGTCGTAGGTCATCGATTCGCCGACGGTGTTGTCGGGGTTCATCAGCAGGACGCGAGGATGGTGCTGCTGCGCCTCCTCTTCGGACATGTGGGCCCAGTGGATGATGATCACGCGATCTCCCGGCGAGGCGAGATGGGCGGCGGCGCCGTTGATGCCGATGATGCCCGATCCGGGCTCGCCTCGGAAGACGTAGGTCTCGAAACGGGATCCCGTCTCGCAGTTCGCGACCAGGATCGCGTCGTTGGGCCGGATCCCGGTCTGCTCCAGCAGGTTCGCATCGATGGTGAGCGAACCCTGGTAGTCGGGACGGGCCTCGGTGACGACGGCCTGATGAATCTTGCTGTGCAGGACCTTGCGAATCATGGGAACGGAGGAGTATAGCAGCGTCGCGGGGAGTTTGAACCCTCAGGCTGCGGGCTCGGGCTTCGGCAGCATCACGAACTCGATGCCGGCTTCATGAAGCATCGAGCGGGACTTCTCGATGCTCTGCGTCCAGTGCTCATCGCCTGGCGCGGTCTCCCAGGCGACCACGCGGCTGACGCCGGCCTGGATGATCGCGAGGGTGCACTGGATGCACGGGAAAAATGTCGAATAGAGCGTCGAATCGACCGGCGAGACGCCGTTCCTCGCACACTGCACGATCGCATTCAACTCGGCGTGGCAGATCAGATCGTACTTCGCCGGACGCGTCAGCCGTTCCGGCAGATCCTCGACGCCGCTCGGAAGACCGTTGAAGCCGGTGCTGCAGATCCTGTTCTCCGTGGAGACGATGACGCAGCCCACCCCGCGGCTCGGATCCTTGCTCCACGTCGCGATGCAGTCGGCCAACTCGAGGAATCTGATGTCCCACTTGGTGTCCATTGGCACATGGTACATCGCGGAACCAGCCTTCATCTGGTACAAGATTGAAGATATGGCTGCTGATTCCTCCGATGTCGATCTGGGACTGATCTTCGTGGCGGGTCCTTCGATGGAACCGCTTGAGTTCTCGCTGCAGAAGCCCCTTTCCGTGGGTCGGGCCGCCGGCAGCGACATCGTCCTGAACGACTCCAGCGTCTCCAGGGAGCATGCGCTGCTTGAGAAGAGCGGGAAGGGGATCCTCGTCCGGGATCTCGAGAGTCGAGGTGGCGTCTATCTCAATCGGGTTCGTCTGGAATCGGGGCAGGAGGAGCTGCTTTCCAATCGTGATCTGCTGACCATCGGTCCGTGGAGCATGCTGGTTCGCATCTCGGAGCAGGTCGCGGCGGAACCGAGTCTCGAGGAAACCGAGACTCCGGCGGATTCCGAGGCGGCCAGTGATGAGCACGCCGCCCGGGACGATTCGATGTACGCGACCCATGCGAGCATCTTCATCCGACTTCGCGCGGACCGGACGCTCGATCGAGAGATCGGATGGAACGAGTTCGCCGAGAAGTATTCCAGGGTCATTGCCGGATTCGCCCGCAATGCGGGACTTCGTACCCAGGATGCCGACGATGTCCTCCAGGACGTGTTGATGGGCTTCTTCAGGGTTTCGGCCGATTTCAACTACGACCCCGAGAAGGGCCGGTTTCGTGGATACCTCAAGCGTGTCACCCTGAACGCGATCCGGTCGCGTCACCGTCGTCGTCGTCCGGAAGTGAATCTCGACATGGACTGGGAACCGCCAGCGCTCGATGATTCGACGGATGCGATCTGGGATCGGCAATGGACCGAGCAGCTGCTCAATCGGGCGATGGAGCAGGTCAGGCCCAAGGTGGAGCCCCGGACCTGGCTCGCGTTCGAACTCTATGGAATGCGGGGGGTCGCCATCGATGCGGTGGCGGACGAGACCGGCATGACACCAGAGGCGATTCGTCACGCGAAGATGCGGATCACGAAGCAGATCCGGACCATCGTGAACGAGATCCGCGATCAGGAAGGCTGATCTCATTCATCCCGTGCAGTTCGTCCGTTCGAGCGCATGGCATCCACATCCGGTTCGAGCAGTTCGACCGATTGGAATCGGACCTCCATGTCCTCCCCGCCGTGCAGTTGCAGAGCGAGCACTCCGTCTCGCCGCCCGGCGGCATCGACGAGGTCCGCGGTCTTGGATCCGTTCACATGCACCACGACCCTGGGGCCATCGGCGGAGATGGTCATCGTGTTCCACTGCTCGCTCCGATAGCGGTCGGGGAAGTCGCCGTCGACGGGGATGACCCATCCACGCCCTCCGGTCTCGTAGAGTCCGCCGGTCATTCCGCTGTGGCCATCGATCTCGGCCTGGAATCCGGCGATCCCGGGGGTGCGGGAGGCGTCGCTCCGTTCGGCCCTGAAATAGACGCCGCTGTTGCCTCGTGGCGACTTGAATCGCAGTCTGAGCGTGAAGTCGCGGGGGAGCGCGTCGAAGACCAGATGTCCGTGTTCCGGGTCATCCGCACGCTGACGTCCGACCAGCACTCCGTCCTCGATCGTCCAGTCGCCGCCGCCATGCGGTCTCCAGCCGTCGAGCGTGCCGTCGAACAGGGGCGTCCAGTCGTGTCGGCCGAGCGGAGTGAGTGACACGTTGCGCCACTGCATGTCGCAACCGCCTCCGTGCACCTGGAAGGCGAGGATTCCGTTCATGTCCATGGAGTCGTAGGAATCGACGCACGGAACGCCGTTGACCCAGGTTCGCAGGTGCGGCCCCTCCATGACGATGCGGAGATGGTTCCATCGATCGGGGAGCATCGCGGATCGAGCAATGGGATCGTCCGCAAGCGACTCGAGCCATCCCCGGCGTCGCTCGTCGTACAGTCCGCCGGTCCATGCCCGTTCGGAGGTGTCGATCTCGACCTGGTAGCCGCGTACGGCCTGCCCGTCGGGAGTGATCCTGCTTCGAATCTGTATTCCGGAGTTGCTTCCCGGTTCGGGCTTGAACTCCATCTCGAGTTCGAAGTCGGCGACCTCGGGTCCCACGTAGAAGGAGTTGCGAGGCTCATTCCCCCAGCCATGCAGGATGCCATCGTTGCGTTCGAAGTTGGCGGTGCCGACCCGTCGCCACGTGGTCGGATCGTCGTCGTGCAGCAGCCTTCGTCTGGCTGCGATCGGGTTGCTTCGTCCGAGTTCCCGCATCCAATCCGCCCATGCGGCCTGCGAGCCGTCCGAGTCGCCTCGATGAATCCATGCGCGGTAGGCAAGCGTGATCGAGTCGCCGGCGGGGAGCACGTGTCGGCCAAGTCCTGGCCACGCGATTCCGAGCATTCCGAATCGGCGAAGCTGCCAGGACGGCGGATAGTCCCGGCCATCCGGATGAGGCATGAGCGTCAACCCCGACATCGTTCCGGAGTCGCCGGACGTCGCCGAACAGTCCGCCCAACGATAGGGAAGCCGATCACGGTCGCCTTCCACGACGCCGAGATCCGTCGTGATCACCTGATCGGTGCGCGGCGAGAATCTGATCACGTGCCCGCCGTATCCCTTCGGCTGGGCAGCCCCCCGCAGCGTGATCGGTTCATCGCCGGCGGTGATGGTCGATTCCACGTCGATGATCCGTCCGCCCTGGTCCGCGGGCCGGACCGTCCATTGCGTCTGTTCGCGTGCGGCGATGGTCCCGTCTTCGAGCATCCAGACGTTCTCCGCATCGAGGACCGCGGCGTCCCCCACGACGCGAAGCGAGAGTTCCTCGTTGCGGGTGCGGATTCCCTCGATGTGCCAATGGTCGACCGGCTTCGTACCGACGCTCACTCTCGGCCACATCATCGATGCCCCGCGGTGATGAGGATGGTCGGGAGGGAAGTCGTCGGTCAGCATCTCGCCGTCGAGTCCGTAGAGCGGATGGACGTAGCACGAGCGGGTCCGGTCGGCATCGAATCCGCTCTCCAGCTGGTCGCCGTGGTTGTAGACGAGGACCGGCGTGCCGTTCTCGCGAAGGATGCTTCGTCCCTCGCCGTGCGGTTCGAGGGTGAACTCGGCCGTCAGGACGGAGGTGGGGACCAGGCAGCATGCGATGGCCATGGTTCGAAGCATGGACTCATCCTAGTCGAGCCGCCGTCGATCCGTTTCGACGCGTGTGCGTCTCAGGAAGTCGGCGTAGTCCGTGCCTCCGGTGCCGACGGCGTCGCTGCGTGGTGGAGCCTGCCCGGTGATGTAGCGGATGGTGATTTCCTGATGGGCCTTTCGAAAGAGCACCAGCTGCCGGATGCACTCGTCGTACCTCGACGCGCCGGCGGGTCTGTCCGCGACGGCATCGCGCAGGGAGGTTCCGCTCTCGAGCCATTCCAGGAACGCACGGTGACGGGGAGGCATGTACCGTCGCATCGCCTGGAGGAACGGTTTCGTCCTCGGATGTTCGTGGGGCACGTCGAGCGCCGCGTCGAAGGCGTTCAACAACGACGACTGGGCCGCGCTGCCTCCGTGCAGGACCAGGGGTTCCGCCTCGAGGCCTTCGTAGACGACGCCGGGTTCGGGCCACCCGCTGAGAAACGGGCGGATGCGATGGTAGAACACCGCGTGTCGGCAGCGGTCCTCCATTCGATCGAGCACGGCCCGCATCGCGTCGATGGTCGCCGCGATCTTCTCGAGGGCCTCGTCGATGCCGTTCGAGGTCAGGGCATCCGCCTCGCAGCGCAGTCTGGCCAGTGCAGGGATCGCGGCGGCGCCGGTGGCTTCGATCTCCGCCGTGAGCAGGTAGAACCACTCCTCGTCCGGTCCTCCTCGAAAGCACTGGAGTGCTCTCAGGTTGTCCGCGGCGATCGGACCGTGCATGTCGAGTCGTCGCCAGTTGTGCAGCACGATCGATGCGTGGGCGATGATCATCGGTCGCCCGAGACGGCCCGACACCTTCTTCCATGGAAGGCAGAGATTCGGCGGCAGACGATGTTCGGCTTCCGCTCCGCCGAAGACCGACGCGCTCGCGAACACGGACAGCAGCAGCATCGCCCTCTGGAGCGATCGTGTCGAACCGAGGGAATCCGCATCCAGCAGGGGAAGCCCGGCGACGGCATCCCGCGCGACACCGGTCGAGAGCAGGGCCGGCAGGTCGACCGCAAGCTGTTCCCATGGGGCGAACGGCGCGGGGAGCCTGGTTTCGGGATCCACCGCGGGAAGGAATCCCCGGACGGGATCGACGTCGAACGTCCTGAGGGCATCGATGACATGTTGCTCGGTCATGGCGTCGATCCGGACTTCACGGCGGTGCCGCTTGCGAATGGACGTCGTTTGCCCCGGCCCGTCTGGCACGTCATCGCGGCGATCAGCATCAGTACGCACCCGACGATCTGCACGTCGGTGAGTCGATCGTCGAGCAGGAGGTATCCCGCCACGGCGGCGAAGACGGCTTCGAGGCTCAGCAGCATTGCGGCGTGAGCAGGTGGAGCGTGTCGTTGTCCGATGATCTGGAGTGTGAACGCGACCGAAGTGGCCAGCACTCCGCTGTAGAGCAGGTACCAGCGTGCGGCCCAGATGGATTCGAACTCGAGGCCCTCCATGACGACGGCCGCGATCATGCAGACGCAGGCGGCGACTCCCGTCTGGATGAGCGTGAGTCGGATGGTGTCGACCCGGACCGTGGCCCAGCCGATGATGAGCACCTGGATCGCCCAGGCGAAGGTTCCGAGCAGGACCAGAAGGTCTCCGAAGGAGGTCTTCGAGATGTCGTAGATGCTCAGCAGGTACAGGCCGCCCACTGCGAGGAGGATTCCCACCCATGTCCTGGGAAGGATGCGATACCCCACGGCCAGCCCCAGAATCGGGACGAGCACCACGTACAGGCTCGTGATGAAGCCCGCGTTGCTGGCGGTGGTCGATTCGATGCCGACCTGCTGCAGAAGACCTCCGGCCGCGATCGCGAGTCCGGCGAGGCCGCCGCCTACGATCAATGTCGTGCTCGGCCGTGCCGATGCGGTCGGTTCGGGACCGTTGCGCTTCAGCAGAAGCAGTGGAAGCAGTGAAACGGTCGCCACGAGAAATCGAACCCCCGTATAGGCGTAGGGGCCGATGTACTCCATTCCGTCTTTCTGGGCGACGAATCCTGCTCCCCAGATGATGGCGGCGATGAGCAGCAGGCCATCGGCTCGAAGTGTGGCTGATTTCATCCGGAGTCCATCATCGGTAGGGCACAGACGATTCGATACACTCTTCGCCATGCTACCGCTTTGGGAGATATTCGCCCTGCTTGGATTGGGGCTCTGTGCGGGATCTCTCGGAGGATTGATCGGCATCGGTGGTGGCGTCATCACCATCCCCGTCCTCAGCATCCTCTTCGGCAAGGATATTCATCTGGCCCAGGCGGCATCGATGAACGTGGTCGTGTTCGTCGCGGTGCCTGCGGCCATCCGGCACTTGAAGCAGGGCGAGCTGCCTCGCGGCCTGCTCAAGTACATCATCCCCTTCGGAGTGATCGGCATCATCGTGGGGGTCTTCTCGAGCAACCATATTCCCGACGACGAGATGATGCTGATCTTCGGCATCTTTCTTCTGTACGTGATCGTGGTGAACATCCTGAAGCTGCTCGGACGCAAGCGGGAAACGACGCATGACGAGGCGAAGATCTCGATTGGACGGGGCGCCTCCGTCGGAACGGCGGCCGGATTCGGAGCGGGCCTGCTGGGCATCGGCGGCGGCCTGATCACCGTTCCTCTGGCTCAGCACATCTGTCGACTGACCCTGCCGCATGCCATCGCCATCTCATCCGGGCTGATGTGCTTCACGTCCGTGATCGGCGCCGTGGTGAAGAACGCAACGCTGCACACGATCACTGACAACGCTTCCGGCGAGACGCTGCGTCTCGCCGAGGCGTTCCAGATCGCCTTGTGGATCTTCCCGACCGCGATCATCGGGGCCTGGATGGGAGCGAGACTGACCCACGTGCTTCCCGTCAAGTGGATCCGGGTCGTCTTCGTCATCGTGCTGATGATCGGAGCTGCGAAGATGCTCTGGTCCTCGGTGCCCGAGCTCATCGCTCTTTGAACACGAGATCCAGTACCAGCGGGGCGTGATCGGATATGTCCGAGGTGTCCTTCGCCGCGATCGATCGCCGAAGCAGATCGGCCGGATCGATTCGGGCCGTATCCAGTATGAAGGCGTTCGTCGCCGTCAATGTCGCGGGGCTGTACAGCAGGTAGTCCAGTCGTCCGGGGGTGAAGCTGCTCTGGGAATCGCTCCAGGTCGCATTCGATGTCCCGTCGACGTGCATCGGGTCGGCGACGACGAGATCGGTGGACTCGTCCGCTTCGCCGAATCCCGCCCGTCGATTCGAGAGGATCGTCAGTGGTGCCCGGGTTCCGACGAGATTCAGGTCGCCTCCGATGATCAGTCCGGCGATCCCATTGCTCGGAGCGGGACCGCCTCGACCGATCGCCGTGGCCAGTTGTCGTCGTTCGATCTCGCGTTCCTCGATGATGCCGTCGACCACGTGCCCGAGGGAGATCGCTTCCGCGATCCTCTGGAGGTCGGCTTCCTCGCCCGGGCCGCCGCAGCACCGCAGATGCACGGAGGTCGCAAGCAGCAGTCCTCGCCCCTCGATGGGGACGCCCAGTGCGGCGGCCTTCAGGAATCGATCCGGTGCATCGAGGCGGGGGATCCGCGCGGCCTCCGGCAGCTGGATCCCTCCACGTGCCGCGACCATCGATCGCAGGCCGCTCCCGACGGGGGAGGAGGCGACCTGCCAGCGACCTCCTTCGGTTCCGAGGACGTCGTCGAGCATCTCGGCGATGGTCTCCGGAGCCTGGTCGTCCTCGAGCTCCTGAAGGAGCAGGATGTCCGGCTGCATCGCAGCCAGAAGGGGTGCGGCCTGCTCTCGCTTGTGGAGGATGTTGCCGAAGAGGATGTTCCAGCTCACGACCCGGATCGATTCGACGGGCGGCTTCTCGGGCCAGGCGGCCGCGGGCGGTCGGGAAACAGGCAAGACGGAGGCGTCGAAGGTGGTTGTGAGGACAGGACGACCTTCGCCGGTATCCAGTCGGACGATTCCACCGGACGGTTCGGCGAGGCGCAGCGACAGTTCGAATCGCGATGCGGCGATCGTCGGAGCAAAGAGGAAGTGGATGTCGTACGGCGAATGGGGCACGGCGACTCCGCCATCGATCCATTCTGCATGGACTCCACGCCCGGTGGATTCCGGGCTGAACACGATGCGCTGCGTCCGCGAAGGATCATCGTCGAGTTCGATGTCCATCGTCCATGGAGCAGACAGGTTCTGGAGGCTGACGGGAGTGGCTCCGAGCCGCAGCTGGATCCACAGCGTGCGGCCGTCGGTACGGGCGGTGAGCGGCTGTCCGGGATCGGCGTCGCTCCAGTCGAGGAACTTCCCGTCGATGGTCATCGCGGGAGGCGCAGCACAGGAAGGTCCGACTCCGGTGAGGATCGCCAGCGTCGAGCACGTGGCCCAAAAAAAGAAACGCCGCCGTCTGCGAAGCGAAGAGTACGGCGGCATTTCTGCTTTCAGTCCCCCCGGACCGAAACGGGACACGAAAGAGGAAACGTGCCCCGATAGACCTGATGTCAGAGACGAAACGGTGGAGATCGAGATCATGATGAGACGCAGTCCATGGACGTGAAATACATCCAGGCCCAAGTTGAAGGTTCCCTTACCAGCACCTTGGGGACCGCTCGATTCGAGTCGGTCCGAGTCTTCTGTCTTCCCAGCGACAAAGGTGCCGAAGCCCCTCCCACCGTCGCCTGCTGACGCCCATCGTAGCAGGGCCGATCAACTTCGAGAAATCCCAAATCCGCATTTTCAGCCCTTGGACGCCCGGGTGTCCGTTGTACAGCGGATTTTGGTGCCTTCCGTCTCAGGGGCTAGTCTATGAATCAGCATGTTGCAGATCATCTCCATGTTCCTGTGTCTCGCAGGCTGGTTCCAGCCCGCACCGGTCTCCACCGGCCTGCAGGCCCTGGCCACCGACCACTACGTCCTTCATACGGATCTCGAGGCGGAGGACGCTCGCGGACTCGCTGATCACCTTGAAGCGATGAACGGGGCGTACCGGTCCTTGTTCGCAGCATTCCGCCAGGGAACGAATCGATCGATGGATGTGTTCGTCTTTGGAGATCGAAGTGCGTATCTCGCATTCCTGCGGGATTCGTTCGCGGTGGATGGGACCGGATCCGGCGGCATGTTCGTGAAGCGGGGATCAAGCAAGGCGCTCGTCACCTGGAAGGGTGGGCAGAGCATGGATCGGGTCCGCGAGGTGCTTCAGCACGAAGGCTTCCATCAGTTCGCCGATGAGCTGTTTCCCGATCTTCCCCTCTGGGCCAACGAAGGGTTCGCCGAACTCTTCGAACACGCGGTGGTGGTCGACGGCGAAGTGGTCGTCGGCGAAGTTCCGCCGGGATCACTGGCTCTGCTGAGGCAGGCTCGTGCCGGTGACGCGCTCCTGCCCTTCGATCAGTTCTTCGAGATCGATTCGTCCGCGTGGAATTCGCACGTGCGGGGCGGTTCGGCGGGGCTGCAGTACACGCAGGCCTGGGCGCTGGTCCATTTCTTCCTCTACGCAGAGGATGGCCGCTGGCAGGGAGACTTCCTCTCGTTTCTCGATCAGTTGAATCGAGGGATGGAATGGCGGTCGGCGTTCCGGACGACATTCAAGGTCGATTCGTGGTCGCAGATCCAGGATGCCTTCCTGAAGCACATGGAGTCGATGGAGGCGTCCGACTATCGACTGGTCATCCAGCAGCTCGAGTTCCTCGCTGCCGGCATGCGATCCCTTGTGCAGCAGGACGTCTATCCGACCACCATGCAGTTGCTTCGGCAGCAGTTGCAGACTCGGAAATTCGAGTTCACATCGAATCTCTTCGGTTCGGAACGGGTCATGAAGGCCGACGACGCATCGTTGTACCGGCTTCCCGGCACGGATGGTTCCTCGGACATGCCTCATCTGATCCTCGCGGACGATCAGGGGCGACCACTTCGCGGTTCAATGCCGGGTTCGCGTCGTCCGTGGAACATCGGTACGACCGGACTGGAACCCCGCAACTTCATGGTCTGGTGGGATCGCGGTCGTGACGGCTGGACGTTTCGGCTCGGTTACGAGTGATCGTGTTCGTCGGATCGTGGTTCCCAGACCTCGATCACGACGTCGTACACCTTCGGATTGTCCTCGTCGACCGGATCCTCCGGATCGAGCAGGTAGGGACCGACGATGCTGCGTACGTACACCGTCGTGCCTCCCATCGCTCGAGCGGTCCGCTGGATCCATTCCTTCGCCTGCTCCCGGGGCAGCCCGTTGCTGATGCGGGTGCCCAGCATGTGTCCGTTCGGTCGGGGGACGGAACGGTAGTCGACGGTGCCGTCTTCGCCGATGGAGTACGGACCCGGAATCTCGATGGGATGTTCGGCTGCGAGGGACTCCTGCGACGGCACATCGCGACTTCGGGCGCGATTGACTTCGCAGCCGATTTGCATGAGGAGCATCAGGGCGGTGCAGGCGAATGTGAGTCTTCGGATCGTCATCATCTGGCATTCTAGCGTCCGGTGGCACGCGGGTCCGGAGGGGCCTATGCTCGCCATCCGGACCCCAGCAGGAGACGACGCATGTCGCAGGACGCCTTTCCCGACATCCCGGTGATTCCCTTCGAGGGTCCGGGGTCACGCAACGCGCTCGCATTCAAGCACTACGACGCCACGGAGATCGTCGAAGGACGCTCCATGGCGGAGCATCTGCGTTTCGCCTGCGCGTACTGGCACACGATGCGGAATCCGCTGTCGGACCCGTTCGGAGCGGGGACGGCCAGGATGCCCTGGGACGATGGTTCCGATTCGATCGAGAACGCCCTGCGGCGAGTGGAGGTCTTCTTCGAGTTCCTTCGCAAGATCGGGATCGAGTGGTACTGCTTCCATGATCGGGATGTCGCTCCGGAAGGCGCCGATGTGGAGGAGACCAATCGTAATCTCGAACGCGTCGTCGAGTCGTTGTCGCAGCATCAACGCGACGGCGGGCGCCGACTGCTCTGGGGCACGGCCTGCCTGTTCTCGCATCCGCGGTATGTGCACGGCGCCGCCACGTCGTGCGAAGTCGGCGTCTTCGCGCACGCGGCGTCGCAGGTTCGACGCGCCCTCGACGCCACGAACACGCTGGGCGGGCTCGGGTATGTGTTCTGGGGTGGGCGCGAAGGGTATTCCACGCTCCTGAACACCGACATGCATCGGGAACGCGAGCAGCTTGCGATCCTGCTGCACATGGCGGTCGACTACAAGAACCGCATCGGATTCCAGGGCGATCTCTTCATCGAACCCAAGCCGATGGAGCCGACGTCGCACCAGTACGATGCGGACGCAGCGGCCTGCCTGAACTTCCTCCGGGAATTCGATCTCTTCGACGAGTTCAAGCTCAACATCGAGACGAACCATGCCACGCTGGCGGGGCACACGATGGAGCACGAACTCTCCGTCGCGGCGGCGGCGGGGCGGCTCGGCTCGATCGATGCGAACATGGGGAATCCCGTATTGGGTTGGGACACCGACCAGTTCCCGATCGACCTCGCCTTGACGACCAGGATCATGCTGCAGGTTCTCGAAATGGGAGGATTCACCAGCGGAGGCCTCAACTTCGATGCGAAACGTCGTCGAGAGTCCTTCGAACCGGTGGATCTCTTCCATGCCCACATCAGCGGCATGGACGCCTTCGCCAGAGGCCTCAAATCGGCTGCAGCCATTCGAGAGGATGGGCGTCTGGGCCATTTCCTCCATGCCCGGTACGCCAGCTGGGAAACCGAACTCGGCTCCAGGGTCCGAAGTGGACGGATGACCCTCGAGGAAATGGAAATGATTGCATGTCAATCTGGGGAACCTGAGCTCGCTTCAGGCCGTCAGGAGATGCTTGAAGCCCTGTTTAACGAATTCCTGAGCTGATTCCATTCAAGCCCACCTTCCTGATCATGGATGTAAGTCTTTACATTCCACGTATTTCGGGTATCTTGAGGGCAGGAAATGCTCCTTGTGGGGCAAGGGAAAGGGATAAAATGAAACTGATCGTCTCGACTGCTGCCGTCATGGCTTCGTTGATCACCGCGTCTGTCGACGCAGGTTGGATCGACATCTTCAACACGAACCGGTCCACGGATCTCACGGTCATGGACACCTCGTACAGCAACTCCTACACGGAAGCTGGGTTCTGGCTGAATGAACTTGAAGTGACGGAGCAGGAATCAGTTCAGGTCTCAGGCATGCTTTCCGGGATTGGTTTTAACTCGATTGGTTTCGACAGCGGAGTCTTTTCTGACATTCCCTGGAACGGTAACGGTGCCGTCAACAATGCGAGCAGTTCCCTGTCAGCCAATGTCGAGCTTTTCGAAACGGCGACAGCTCTGATCGAGTGGGAATTTGATCTTGAAAGCACCAGTTTCGGCAGTGCTCTTGCTGAGATTTCGATCTCCAGCGTACGAGGCGGCGATGTCTTCAGCATGTCCGAAATCGATGACACGTCAGGATCCCAGCAGATCGACCTCAATCCGGGCGTGTACCTGGTCCAGATGTTCATCCAATCAGATGTGACCGATGGCAAGGGCCGTGGAATCCCAGCAAGTGCTTCCGTCGTTGGCTTCGGGGGGATCACCTTCGTTCCGGCTCCTGGAGCTCTGGCTCTCATCGGGCTTGGAATGATGGGGCGCTCCCGCCGCCGCCGTCGCTGATTCAGACCCCATATTTAAACAGCAGTTCTACCGGCAGCGGTGTTGGTTGTGATTTTCCGCTCTTTGGCCGGCATCCGGTCATTTTGGGGCTAGATTAACCTTCTGGTGCTGACGTGTTTAGCCCATTGAATCTCCCTGTCTACGAGAAATCCAATGAACAAGATGCTGCTTTCGGTGGGGGCGGTTTGCTTTCTGTGGGCCGGTGGGCCCGCCAACGGTTCCTGGGTCGATTTCGTCGATCCACTGCGCCAGTCCACCCTCGATGTCGGCGGCTTTGGCTACGACATCGAGACGTCCGGCGAAGGGGCCTGGTATTCGGACATGTCGGTCGGTGATTCGACCGGATTCGCAAGCGCCGGTCAGCAGTCCGATTTCGGCAGCTCATGGATCGACTTCTCGGCATCGACATTCGCGGAATCGGATCTGCTGAACGCCATGACGGGCGCAGAGACCTCCTTGATGGTTCAACTCGTCATCGAAGAGCCGGCGATGCTGAGCATCGACTGGTCCTTCCAGATGGATCGTTCGTCCGAAGCGTCCACCAGAGGTGGATTTCGTATCGACGATGATCAGAGCGGCGGGGCGATCTACGAAATCGACGCCCGAACGACGGGAAGCGGGATCTCAATGATCACGCTGAACGAGGGGATCTACCTCGTTTCGATATTGGTGAGCAGCGAGGCCGAGAGTGGAGAGAACTTCGCGTCAGTCGATGCCGGGATCCTGGTCGAGTTCGTGGTTCCCGCCCCGGGAGGGTTGATGGCCTTCCTGCTGGCCATGATTCCGTTTCGCGGTCGAAGCAGGCGCTGACCAGTGTTGGAGGGGCTCCTCCTTCGCACCCTCGATCATTCAAACAAAAAGTCAACAAGGGCCGTTCCAGTATGGAATCGGCCCTTGTTGTTGCAGTCTGGAATCATTGGTCGTGCCAGGAGTGCCACGACCGAATGAAACCAACGTTCAACGGCGTCGTCTCGGTGTCAGGAGCAAGGGGAGAAGGACTCCAAGCACCGCAGGTCCCGGAAGGGCTGTAAGGCTGATGCCATCGATGAACGTTCCGAGCGTATTGGATTGGCTGAGGTCGCTGAAGCGAAGCGAGGTGATGTCGCTGGAACTCGTCACGACGAACTCGAATACCTGCCAGTTCGTGTTGCCGAGGCCGATACCGGATGCGAAGAGCTCGGCAACGACCTCATCACCGAACTCGACCAGGAGCCTGTTGTCGTTGACGCCCGGTCGCGGTGAGAAGGCGAATGTGAGCAGATACTGGCCGCCGGGCTCGGTGTCGATGTCCTGAGAGATCGCAGACGATCCCTGCTCGCCGCCGAAGGAACCTCCGCCGGGGCCGTTTTCGTCCGAATCGAGTTCGATCCATTGCTCTCCGCTGTAGGCGGTCCAGCCGTTGACGCCATGTTGGACCTCGATGGAAGGGCCGGAATCGAGTTGCCAGCCCGGGATCGAATCAAAGATCTGCCAGCTTCCATTGAATGTGGGGTCCTCGAAATCGCCGTTGACCAGAAGTTCGGCGTTCGCAGCGGCGCAACACAGCATGAAGGTTCCTGACAGTGTCAGAAACCGAGGTGGTTTGATATCCATAGCAGTCTTCTCCAGTCCTTCCTGCTTCCCGGCAGGGGGGAACTGAAAGCTCCTCTTCAGTTTGTACTCGCGCGGGGTACGCGATCTCTTCATGCTCCTATACGGAGGTATTTCAGTATGGTTGCCGTCGAGATGCAAAAAGCATCGAGAGTAGTCAGGGCGTGCCGATAAATGAACTTCAATTCTTATTCAAGCATGAAGCGAAGTCGCAAATGAACGAGAAGACCACATCGGTGCCATCGACTTCACGTCGACGAAGAATCGTCGACGTGGTCGGATTCGTCGTCGGCATCGGCCTGTTGTCGTGGTTGATCGTGATTGCCGTCAGGAATGGCGAGTGGCATCGGGTGTGGGAAGCCGATCCCCGGCTGCTCGCGGGGCTGCTCGGATGCACCGTGCTCAGCGCGGTGTTGACCGGTGCGACGTTCTGGATCACGGTTCGGCCGGTCAAGCGACTCGGGTTCATGGATCTGCAGGGTGTGAATCTCGTGGCGAGCATGCTCAACTACGCTCCGGTGCGGTTGGGAATGCTTTCGCGGTTCGCCTGGCACATGCGGGTGGATTCGATGCGCCTTCTCGACGTCATCGCATGGTTCGCATCGGTCGGCGTCCTCATCGGAGCGGGGCTGGTGATCTGCAGCATCGCCACGCTGCTGGTGCCCGGTGTCGGCCTGGTCTGGCTGCTGCTGGTTGTTCTTGGGACGTTGTTCGGTGGATGGATACTCGGCCTCGTGCCATCGATCGCATTCGTCCGCAGGCACGGAAGGGGAGCAGATCGAATTCTGGCTTCTCCGTCCGCTCGCTGGGGAGGCCTGGTGCTTCGTCTGCTCGATTTCGGAACCTTTGCGGGGCGTATCGCATTCGCACTCGCGATTCTCGAAATCACCATGGCACCGTCCCATGTGATGGTGCTTGCCGTCGTCGCGCTGGTGGCGAACCTGATTCCGTTCGGACGTCTGGGCTTCCGTGAGTTCGCGGTGGCCTGGGCGGCGTCCCGTCTGGGTTCCGATTCCGTCGTCGACGTGCCGTGGGAGCAGCTGGCATTGCTGGAGTCGCTGGGCGAGGTGCTGGTGTACCTCCCGCTCGGTCTCGTCTGTTCACCCTGGTTCGCCATCAGGTTGCGTGGTGGTCGTGGAGCCTGACGATTCCGCTCCGGCATCTTCCGGAATCCAGGGGCAGGTGCGGATCCAGATCAGCCCGACCAGCCAGAGGCCGATCGCCAGAGTCAGGAGTGGGCAAAGCCACGTTTCGCGTCCCGGCGTGACGTGCTTGGTCAGTTCGTAGTTGGCGGCGATCAGGAGCATCGCGATCGTCAGCATCGTTCCGGCGAGCTTCCATCGTCCCACGAGGAAGCAGCCGGCGGCCGCTGACGCGATCACCGGGGCGATGATGACGTAGGTGTTGTTTTCGGTCCGTGGATTGAACAGGAGGATGTAGGTCAGCGCGAGCAGGACCATGAAGATGGTCCCGCCGGAACGTCCGAACCGCTTCATGGACGCCCACGATGCAAGCAGCGTTCCGAACGCAGCCAATCCACGCAGCATCGTCTTGAACGATTCCGGGGCATCGATGTCGAAGACGCGAATCGTTCCGAAGAGGTCGCTGTACGAGGTGTCGAATCCCGGTGTGCCGGCGATGCCGAGCTTCTGGATGAACCTTTCGTACGTCTCCGCGACGAACTCCGGCGACTGGAAGCCGAACGGGACCAGAAGCATGCAGCAGATTCCCACCGGGAGTCTCCACCACAAGGCGGGCTCGAGCGCGATCGCCAGCAGGAGCAGGACGACGGCAAGCGGTTTCATCGCGACGGCGAGGCACAGCCAGAAGACGGTCCACCACCATCTTGAATCGGCGAAGCCGGCGCCCGCCAGCAGCAGGCAGCCGGTCATCGGTACGGTCATCTGTCCGTTTCGGAACGCGGCGAGCGAAGGCAGGATCGCAAGGAGCGTCACGAGCGGAAAGAGCTCGATCCCCGAAAGTCGGCTCATGCAGCGGGTGAAGCGGTACAGGCCCCAGGCGAACAGCGCGATCGATCCGATTCGCCAGAGGCTTCCTCCCAGCCACTGGGGCAGCTGATCGAACGGAAGGTAGAGCAGGGCGGCCTGGGGGAGGTAGAGGAATCCGTGGATGCCTTCTCGATACAGATCCGTCGATTCCAGCCATCGGTCGGCTCCGGCCGCGTAGGCGCCGGTCACGCTTCGGGTGAACCCCGTCGCGATCGACACGACGCAGATTCCAGCGGCGATCACGGCCCAGATGCCCCATGCATTGCGGACGTCGTGCGGTCGTGTCAGGGTGAATCGGGTTCTGCTCATCTCGGCTCCTGCCATGTCCGGGCGTATTCGCCCATGGTCTGGAATCGGCCGTGTTCGCCGATCCACTCCAGGAACCAGCAGAGTCGGTCGAGCAGTTCGGGCCCGCTTCCGCGTCGCATCACCCGAGGCAGGCCGTGCTGCAGCGGTATGAACTCCCACGGATGGAAGTACAGGTTGAGCTGGCCGTCGTGACGCAGGGTGCGAAGCGCGCATCGTTTGAAGAGTCGACGGGGGTAGTGTCTGAACGCAAGCCAGAACAGCGGCAGGCGAAGCCGCGGCGTGCAGGACGCAGGAATGTTCAGCAGTTCGCCGGTTCGATACGGTCGGCGTGGATCGCTTCGGTTGTTGTAGCGCCCCGGTATCCAGACGGGGTGCTCGGATGCGTTGTACGAGTAGCCGGCCTCGATGATGTCCTGGTGCGGCGTCGCCTCCATCCTCGCCCGGCGGAACCCCATGACCGGTTGGCCGGAGATCTCCTCGAGGAGCGTTCTCGAAGTCAGCAGATCGCCGTCGTCCAATCGGTCGTGGACGAGCCCGTGCGAAGCGACTTCGTGCGATCGTGCGATTCGTCGAACGTGATCGGATCGTTCTCGTGCGAAGCGGCCGGTGGTGAAGAACGTCGATGGAATGCCCATCGATTCGAGGCGGTCCAGCAGCGGGTCCAGTCCGCGACAGCTGCAGTCGAGCTGGGTCTGCAGGTCGATCCGATGCCCGCATTCGACCGGTGCATCGAATTCCTCAACGTCGAACGTCAGGAGAATGGAAGGCGGCATGGATCTGGATCGCCTGCTGCGGTTTGGATCAGTTCGTGGTCTGGTTGGCGACCGGATCGACGGAGGCGGATGCCCGCGCATCGACCTGCCCCGGATTCAGCTTGGTCTCGACGATCATGTTCGGGTTGGTCGGAGTTCGTCCGGTGTGACGGGTGCGAACCTTGATCACCGACCACAGCATGGTCAGCGGATCCTTGAACATGTTCATGGTCGAGACCTTGTAGGAATGCCGCGTGGAGACGTGGGCGGGAATCTCCGCGACACGCATCTGTTCCTTGTGGGCCAGATAGAGCAGCTCCGCATCGAACGCGAAATTGCGGGTCTTCAGACGGCTGAAGAGGCGGGTCGCCGCTTCGAGCGTGAACCCCTTGAGGCCGGCCTGGGTGTCGCGGTGGGGGATCGAAAGGATCGTACGGACCAGGAAGTTGAAGGTCTCTCCGAACAGCCTCCGATGGAGGGAGATGTTGCTTTGGCTCGAGCCGGCCAGCGATCGGGAGCCGATGGCGACGTCGGCGTCCTCGAGGGCCTCGACGAGTTGATCGAGGTGGTCGAGCGAGTAGGCCAGATCGCCGTCGGTGAAGCACACCAGCGGGTCCTTGGCGTGTCGAAGCCCGGTCATGATCGCTTCGGCCTTGCCGCGGTTCGCCTCGTGGCGGATCAGGCCGACCCGATCGTGTTCGGCCCTCTCGATTCGAGCCCGGATCAGTTCGGCGGTCCGATCGGAGGAGCCGTCGTCGACCAGCAGCACATGGCGATCCGGATGTGCGTCGGCGTGTTCGAGAACACGCGTCATGACCGATCCGATCAGCCAGGCCTCGTTGTAGACCGGTAGGATGATTGTGATGCTGGCCATGCTCTTCCTTGCAGGTATCCCCGGGTGATTCTGACCCCACAGAGGCCAGAGGGCGAGTATACCGGTTGGGGTCCGGTTTCCGGCACGCCATGTTCATCATCGGCCTGCAATCGTCCATTTCAAGACTGCTGCCCGGCTTTTTCCGTCGCGAGTCGTTTGTTGATGCACCATGTATCGACTGGTAGGGTCTGGATCGGAGCCGCAGCATGCAACTTCCCCAAATCGACCCTGATGACGAGCGTTTGCGGATCGATTCGATCCGGGCCGCTCTGGAGTCGCGCATCAGCGGTGAAGTCCGATTCGGCCGCCATGATCGGATGCTGTATTCGACGGATGCCAGCCTGTATCAGGTCGAGCCGCTGGGCGTCGTCGTGCCGTTGGACGCGAACGACGTCGCGGCGACGATCGAATGCTGTCGTGACCACGGTGTGCCGGTGCTTCCACGGGGCGGCGGCACCTCGCTGGCTGGGCAGACGGTCAATCGAGCCGTCGTGATCGACTGCTCGGCCCGAATGAACGGCATCGAGCTGGATCTCGAACACGGGACCATGGACGTCGAACCGGGAGCGGTGCTCGACGACGTGAATCGAGCCCTCGAATCGACTTCGATGGCCTTCGGTCCCGAAGTATCCTCCTCCGCCCAGGCGACCATCGGGGGCATGATCGCGAACTGCTCGGCCGGACTGCATTCGCTGCTCTACGGAATGACGAGCGAACATGTCAGATCGCTCGATGTTGTTCTGGCCGACGGACGTCGTGTGGAGTTTTCGCAAGGGGCTTCCGAGCGTGATCCGGTCGTTCACGATCTGACCCATCGAGTCGCGCAGATCGTGGTCGAATCGGCCCCGCTGATCGATGCGGTCTTTCCGCGTACGCGAAGAAACGTCGGGGGATACGCGCTGGACGCGATACTCGGTCAGTTGAGGGCATCGACACCGGGGACCTACGACATGGTCAATCTGTCGCAGCTTCTGGCCGGGTCCGAAGGAACTCTGGGATTCGTCGTCGACGCGAAGATGGGGCTCGTCGCGAGGCCTGCGTGCACCGGCCTTGCTGTGCTTGGTTTCAGGGATGTGCATTCCGCAATGGAGCAGCTGGTCGACATCCTGTCGGCGGATCCGACCGCCGTCGAGTTGCTCGACTCGACCGTGATCGAGGCCGCCGCCGCCCATGATCAGTATTCAAAGCTGCTCGAGCTCCTTCCCCGCATCGACGGAGCGGTGGCGCCGGTCGTCCTGTACGTCGACTTCTTCGGTGCGGACGAGTCCAGCGTGGTCACCAGATTGCAGGAACTCCGCGGTTCGGTGGACTGTCCCGGGTACGTTGCCGCCGTCGACGCGGAGTCCCAGCAGCAACTTTGGTTCCTTCGAAAGGTTTCATTGGGACTGATCTCCGGTGCTCGGGGGGATCTGAAGCCAGTGGGCATGCTCGAGGACATGGCCGTTCCACCCGAGTCGCTGGGTGACTTTCAACTGGACATCGAGGCGATGCTCTCGAGTCACGGCCTCTCGGCGACGTGGTACGCCCATGCAAGCGTCGGCCTGCTGCACATCCGTCCGAGGATGGATCTTCGTGATCCAGACAGTCACGATCTGCTTCGCAGGCTCGGACTCGAGGCCGTGGACATCGTCCGGAAGTACGGAGGTTCTGTCTCGGGCGAACATGGCGACGGCCGAATCCGACGCGAAATGGTCTACGAGTTCTATGGCCCCGAACTCGTCGAGGTCTTTCGTCGGATCAAGTCGATCTTCGACCCCGAAGGGCTCTTCAATCCGGGAGTCATCGTGGGCACGCCGGCGCCCATGGAGCATCTCAGGCTGTTTCCGGAGGGAAGGTCGGTGGATGCCGGTTTCGACGAGACCAACTTCGACTGGTCGCACGAGGGAGGGCTGGCGACTGCGGCCGAGGCATGCAATGGAAACGGTCTGTGCCGCCGATCCGGAGCGGGCGCGATGTGTCCTTCGTATCGCGCGACCATGGACGAGCGTCACTCGACCCGGGGTCGTGGGAATGCGCTTCGTCTCGCCATCACCGGCCAATTCCGCGGCGACGGGGCGCCGGATTTCGACGACGACGACACGATGGAGACACTCGACCTGTGCCTGGGGTGCAAGGCGTGTCGGTACGAATGTCCGAGTCACGTCGATGTGACCAAGATGAAGGCCGAATACGAGTCCCAGCGATTTCGTTCAGGACGCAGGGTGTCACTGGGGGACTGGCTGGTGGGCCATGTCAGAACGATGAATCGCCTGGGATCCGCGGTGGCTCCCGTGGCCAACTTCCTGCAGGCGCTTCCGCCGCTCGCCTGGCTTGCCCGCAGGGTGCTGGATGTCGAGCCCCGACGGACGCTGCCGCGATTCTCGACCTCCATCCACCGATGGATGCGTGGCCGAAGCGAACCGGCCTCCGCTCCGGTGGTGCTCATGCTGCCCGACTGCTTCACCTCGTACGGCGAGACCGGCATCGCCCGCAGTGCGGTGCGTCTTCTGGAAGCCTTCGGGTATCGAGTGGTGCTGCCCGACATGGGATGCTGCGGGCGGACCCGCTGCAGCGTCGGCATGCTCGATGCGGCCCGCCGAACCATCGAACGTTCCTCCGGGCAGCTGCTTGCCGCAATCGACGAGCATGAAGCCGTCGCAGTGGTGGGCGTCGAACCCGGATGCGTCACGACGCTTCAGCAGGAGTGGGTCGAGCTCAGGACGTCCATTGCGCCGGCGGCGCGTGACCGAATCGCCTCGCTCTCGGCCACCATCGAGCACTTCATCGTGGATCGATGGGATGAGCACCCGCGCAGGCCCGAGTTCGCGGATGATCCGTCGACGTTGCCGCTGCATGTGCATTGCCATCAGAAGTTCGATGCCGACAACGTCGCCGAGTTCCTGCGGCGATGCGGATGGTCCGGGGTCGAGCTGCTCGATTCGGGCTGCTGCGGCATGGCGGGCTCGTTCGGCTACCACTCGAGGCACTACGAACTCTCCATGCGCATCGCGGAACAGTCGCTGGGCGGTCCTCTTCGCAATTGCGAGGCCTCCTTCATCGCCGCCAACGGGACCAGTTGTCGTCACCAGATCCACGACGCCTTCGATCGGGAAGCGAACCATCCCGTCGAACTCGCCCTGCGTCATCTCGTCGACCAGGGGGGAGCGGCGTGAAGGGAAGTCCGTCATTGGTGGTCTTCGACATCGCGGGCACGTTGATCCACGACTCGACCAGAACGCTCGACGCCTATCGGTCCGTGCTCGATCGCGAAGGGCTTCCCATCGACGTTGATTGGATCCAGGCCCGGATCGGCTGCTCGAAGGTCTCGGTCTTCGAAGAACTGCTCCGGCGCGAGGGGCGTGACGATGTCGATGCCCAGGTGCTGGCCCGCCGGTTCGCGGAGTCGTTCGAGTCCTCGCTGGCATCGATTCCTCCCGAGCCGTTCTCCGGTGTCGATCCGCTGTTCGCGAGATTGAGGCGTGATGGTGTCGGAATCGCCCTGGTCACTGGTTTCGATGCGAGTACCGCGGAGTGCATCCGCTCCTCGTGCGGGTGGTCGGTCGATGCCGTGGTGGGATCCGATCAGGTTCCCCGGGGCAGGCCCGCGCCGGATCTGGTCGTGGAGGCGATGCGCCGCACATCGGTGGGAGACGTGGCCGAGGTCGCGGTGGTGGGCGATACGCCCCGCGATCTTCGCATGGCCCATGCCGCTGGTTGTGGATGGAACATCGGTGTCGCCACCGGCGCGTCGTCCATGGAAGAACTGCTGGGGCATCCCCACACGCATCTTCTGGAAAGTCTCGAGGAGATGTCGCAGGTGCTGGAGCCCGACCGGTAGACTTGTCCGAATGACAAGATCAACGATTTCGATGCTTGCGGCCTGCCTACTTCTCGCGGGGTGTCATCGCGTGGTGGGTACCGGCCGGTCGCAGGTCAACGTGCTTTCGGAATCCCAGGAAGCGGCCCTCGGCCGCGAGACCTTCGAGGCCGCCACCGCGGATGCCGACATCATCCGGACCGGTCCCGATGCGGAGATGGTCCAACGGATCGGGCGCCGTCTGGTGCGTGCCGCGGGGACGTTGTATCCATCCAATCCGGCCGATCGCTACGACTGGACGTTCGTCCTGATCGACGATGACATCGTGAACGCCTGGGCCGCCCCCGGCGGCAAGGTGGCCGTCTACACGGGACTGCTCGATGTCACGAAGGATGAGGACGGCCTTGCCGTCGTACTGGGCCATGAGGTGGCGCACGTACTGGCTCGTCACAGCGGAGAACAGGTCAGCCAGGCATTGCTCATGAACGGTGCATTGACGATCGGTTCATCCGCGCTCGGAGACATGGATCCTGCATCACGTGAACTCGTGATGCGGGCGATGGGAGCCGGCAGTCATCTTGGAGTCGCGCTGCCCTTCAGTCGACTGCATGAGGCGGAGGCCGACGAGATCGGGCTCTTTCTCACCGCGGAGGCGTGCTACGACCCGCGGGCCGCCATCGGCGTGTGGGAACGCATGTCCGCGTTGAGCCAGTCTCGTCCGCCCGAGTTTCTTTCGACCCATCCGGATCCCGACAATCGCATCGTGGAACTCTCGGAACTCATGCCGGGTGCGATGGCGATCTATCGGCGTTGCGACAGGTAGGGGGAACGAAACCGATCAGGGTGCGTCCGGATCCTGCTTCGGAGCCGGAGCGGGATCGCCGCCTTCGGGTCTTCCCGGTCGGCCCTGCTGCAGTCTCCATTCGTGCAGGGCATCTCGTTCCTCCGCGGAAAGCTTCCCGTCGCCGTCGACATCGAAGCGGGCTCTCGCTTCTTCGCGATTCCGGCGTCGTTCACCGTGCCTTCGCTTCCATTCCTCGCTCTTGGCATCCGCTGTATTTCGTTCCTCGGGATCGATGACGCCGTTTCCATTCAGGTCGAAGCGATCGAGCATGCGGCCTCCGGGACCATGATGGCGTCTGGACTGGTGTTCCTCGAGTCGCTGTCCGATGATCCGTCGCTGCTCGGGCGTGAGGTATTCCAGGAACTCCTCGAATCGAAGCGAGCCGGCACGATGCGATTCGTTCCGAAGGGCGTTCTCGCGTTCCGTCAGTGCAGCGAGCACGGACGGATCAGGGTCTTCCTTGCGGAGTTCCATGGACATCTGATTTCGCACGTCCTGCATCCGGGCCGTGAGCAGACCTGACTCCTCCTCGTACTCGCGGCGCAGGGCTTCGAATGCCGCCTGCTGACGACTGTCCAATCCCATCTCCGAGACGATCCTGTTGATGGCTGCGGCATGTGATCTGACACGGGGTCTGGACGCATCTTCGCTGTTCCATACCATCGCGCCGGCGATGAAGAACAGGTTGAAGAGGACGGAGCAGGTGAGAAGGAAGATCAGTGTGGAGCGTTTCATTCGTCGTTCTCCTCGAGGCTGGTCAGCAGAGGGGGGAATGCGACGTCAAGTGGATCCGAATCGTCGTTGGTGAAGACATCGAATGTCGCGGTGGCGAGAAACTCCGAGTCCGTCTGCAGTGGGTTCGTGACCGAAAGGCGGCCGGCCCAGAACCCGAGAAATGCGATGGCGATCGCGGCCGCCGCTCCAGAGGCCATCCACCACGAGCGGTTCGTCCGGGCGTGGGTCGGGAAGGGATGGGGTGCGGTACCGGAAAGCGGAATGGATCTGATCCGCTCCAGCAGTTCGGGCTTCACGGATTCGGTGGAGGTTCGTGGTCCGAGCATCGATTCGCTGACGAATCTCCGCAGCAGTTCGTCCACGGCGAGGGCGGCCTCGACCTCGGCGGCCTCCTCGGGCTCCAGTGTTCCGTCGATCCATGCCGCCAGCATGTTGGCGTCTGGAGTCACGGCATCTCCGGCATGTGCGGCATTGAAGGCACGTGCGAGTCGGATGTCGTCGGGTGGAATGTTGTGATCTTCATGCATGAGGCGTCTCCTGAGTTGTACGGTCCTCTGGGCGGTCGCATCCCCCCGGGCATCGTGAATCCGTGGTCATGATTCAGCCTCCATGGCCTTTCTGAGGCGTTCTATCGCCTTGTGCTTGGTGCTTCGAACGGTCTGCTCGTTTATTTTCAGGATTTGTGCGACATCAGGGACCGTCATGTCATCCTCCAGCAGCATCGCGAGCACCAGTCTCTGGCGTTCCGTCAACAGGTGGACGGGCGCGATTGCTCCGAAATCCACTTCTTCGCCACGTGCGGTCGACGAAGAGGTCTCCGGTGTGACGTGAGACGGCACGGAATCATGGATGGGGACCGTGGGCAGCCTGCGTTTCCTGAGCGTGTCGATCGTGACGCTCCTGGTGACGATCGACAGCCAGGTGCTCATCGATGCCTTGGAGGGATTGAACGACTTCAGCAGTTTGAAGTCGTCCTTGACCAGTCGCAGATACACGGCTTGGAGGAGATCATCGATGTCCGGCAGGCCTGTGGCGTCCAGCTGGTGTCCGGCGGTGCGTCTGATCGCGGCGAGAATGAGGCCTGAACTCAATGAAACGAAGTGGTCCCACGCCTGACCGTCGCCACTCGTGCAAGCATTCAGATCGATGTCCATGCTGGTTCCAGGGGAGGGGTGGGGAATCCGTCTCGAGACGGATTGTACGAAGGTGTTCCGCGGTTCATCCCTGAAATCGGGTTGATTGGAGTGCGTCAGCGGGATTTTCGTTGCCGGAAGAGGAGATTTGCGACGGCACGGGGATGGATCGGGAGGGCATCTCGTAGAATGGTGTGGACATATCGGTATGGAAATACAGTGCTTTGCGCACTTGCCGTCGTGATCCTGATCGCCTTGCAGGGAGAAATCCAGATGCGTGCTCGAATGAAATCACTTGCCGGGGCATGCTGCCTCGTTGCCGGCCTGATGACGATGCCTGAGACGTCCATCGCTCAGCCAGCCCCGGGCACCGGGGCGCAGCAGCCTTCACAGGGTTCGGGTGGACGTGGAGAACGCGGTCAGGGCGGTGCTCGTGGCGAACGCGGCGAGCGTGGTCCTGATGGAGCCCGTGGCGGCCGTGGCGATCGTGGTCAGGGTGGTGCACGCGGTGGGCCGAATCGCCGCTTTAGTGGAGGGCGTCAGGTCATGCAGGTCATGACACGCCCCGACTACATGGTGAGCGATCTGCAGATCATCGCCGATGTGATCCGTGTGAACGACGACCAGGAGCCGATCGTGAGCCTCATCTTCGAGGACTACGATTCCGCATTCACCGAAGCGATCGAACTTCTGTACATGTCACTTGGCGACATCGACTCCTCCAGGCCCGAGCCGACCGAGGAGATGCGGGCCCAGCAGGAGGTCATGCGGGAGCAGATGCGAGGCCTCCGGGATTCGTCCCGTGAAATACGCCGTGAAATGTCGCAGCTCCGTCGTGAAATCGAAACGGAGGGCGGAGAAGTCGAAGGCGACGACCGCATGGCCCAGCTTCAGATCGAGATGGAAGATGCCCGCGACCAGATGCGTCAGGGGATCGATGGGTTCCGTGCGCAACGGGCCGAGTTCGAGTCGACCGACGAGATGAAGGAGCTGTCGGCACTCGGTCTTTCCGTCCTGCGGACATTCATGGCGGATAAGCTCGCCTTGCGGATCGGTCTGGAGGAGGAACTTCAGGCCGTGTTGACCGAGGAGCAGATCACGAGGCTTCCGAAGCTGGTTCGCGTGCTGCGTCGTGACAAGCAGCTGCGGCATGGAAGGATTTCCGGCGAGTCGGTGAATCTCTTCGACGTGCTTCGGGACATGCGGCCGGAGTTCGATCCGGAAACGGAGGGCATGATCGATGAGATGCTTCTCAGTTACGACGTCGATCTTGACGTCGCACTGATTTCAAGACAGTTGAACGACGAGTCGACCATGCTTCGTCTCTACGAGGTGATGGAATCGAGGGAATACGAGAATGCGATGAAAATTCTCGAGCGTCGCCACACGCTCCATCAGGGTGTGCGTGACGTCAACGACCAGTACATCGAGGTCATGGCGGGACTGCTTCCCTACGAAGTCGCCATGGAGTTCAGGAAGTCGGCGCTGGAGTCGGGGTATCCGGATGTCTTCAGGAGATCTCGCGTCACCAGGGCGATCGACCGTGCGCGTGAGATCGAAGGGATCTCTCCGGAGATGCTCGAGGCGATCAACTCGATCGAGATCGCGTACGACGGTGCTTCGCAGCCGCTGCTTGAACGGATGCTCGTCGCGATTCGGGAGAATGAACGGCCCCGTGAGCTCGAGTACATCGAGCGGCGCGTCAACAACGACTGGAGCTGGGGCCGCCGCGGCGAAGACGAGGACGATCCTGTTCGAATGATCCAGGTCGAGCGGCGCGAGGTCGACGAGGTCTACATGGACCGCCTCGAGGCGCTGCTCGGAGAAGAGCAGTTCGAGGCGATCGCCGGGCGAGGTGGTCGATCCGAAGGCCGGGGGGCGATGGGAGGAGACTTCGATCGCGAGCAGATGATGGCCAGATTCGATACCAACGGAGACGGCGAACTGAGCGAAGAGGAGCGTGTGGCCCTTGTCCGAGAGATGCGGTCTCGATTCGGCAACGATCGTCCGGATGGCGGACGGGGGCGTGGCGACGGCGGTCCGGGTGGCCGAGGCGGCCGAGGTGGCCGAGGCGGTGACGGCGGTGGTCAGCGTGGCGGCGGTGGCGGACAGCGTGGTGGTGGCGATCGCCCCTGAGTCCTTGTGATGAATCCATATTCGACCGGGCGTCCCGATGGGCGTCCGGTTGTTCATTGGCGGATCAAGGTTGAACGCCGTATCCTCTCAGATGAGCCTGGGAGCAAAGAACCGTGACGACTGAAATGGAACACTGGGACAACATCGGATTGACACCTGCCGAAGTGCAGTTGTCCGATTGGTCGGATCGCTGGGAGATGCTGTTCCGGATCGAGTCGGATCGGATCGTCGCTGCCTGCGACGAACTCGATGTGTCGGTCGAGCACATCGGCAGCACGAGCATCCCCGGAGCCAGCAGCCGCCCGGTGATCGACATCATGATCGGTGTCGATCACATCCGTGACTCCGGTGCCTTGATCGAGCCGCTCAAGGGTATCGGCTACAAGTGTCACGGTGAGAATGGAGTTCCCGGACGTCGCCACTTCACTCGATCCGTCGATCGGCGTTGTCTCGTGAATCTCCAGATGTTTCCCGTCGATTCGGAACATTGGAATCGTGCAATGCTGCTGCGTGACCGGCTTCGATCCGATTCGGAGCTGCTGCAGCAGTACATCGAACTCAAGAGCGAACTCCAGTCGAGATTTCCGGACAATCCCGCCGAGTATCAGGTCGGCAAGGCTGCATTCGAGGAATCCGTCTGCGCCGACGGCTGATGTCTGCAGATTCGGGCATCGGCTGGCCGATAGACACATCCTGATAGGAGATCTCAGGATGCAGGCGCTGCTGCCATTTCTCGGACGTGTTCTGATCGGAGCCATCTTTCTGTGGTCCGCGATCACGAAGATCCGCGGTTTCGAGACCACTTCCGACATGATGAGTTCCAAGGGCATCTTCGCCCCGCAGCTCCTGCTGCTCGGTGCGATCGTTCTGATGCTGCTCGGAAGCATCGCCGTGATACTCGGCATCAAGGCGCGGTGGGGAGCGATCTTCCTGATCATCTTCCTGATCCCGACCACGATCCTCTTTCATCCGCCGAACGGCAGTGAACAGGATCTGATCGATTTCATGAAGAACCTGGCCGTCATCGGTGGGTTGCTGATGATCGTCAGCTTCGGGCCCGGAGCCCTGAGCTTCGAAGGACCTTCTCCTTCACTCAAGAAGTGAACCGGGTCATCCCTCTTCGCAGGTTCCCCAGGCGCCGATGACGATCAGCAGATCTTCGACGCCGACGGTGCCGTTCCCATCGGTGTCGCCGGCCGGACCAGCTCCCCCCCAGGCCCCGAGGACCACGAGCAGGTCTTCGATGCCGACACGGGCGTCCCCGTCGATGTCGCCGGGACACGTTGGGTCGATCTCCAGTGGGTCGGGATAGTCGCCAGGTGGGGCCCATGCCAGATTGGGTACGGTCTCGGGTTCGTACGCGTCCCGTGAATCGTTGAACGGCGTGATGGAGATCGAGGCGATCAGCAGATCGCTGGTCTCGAAGTTCGGGCTTCCACCCCATCCGATCTCGTCGATGTAGCCGGATGCGGCGAACCAGGCGCCAAGCCAGAAGCGTGCCGCCCGGAACGGAACATTGCCCTGGCCGAACTCGACGTCGTAGAGCTCGTCGATCAGGACGTCGTCGAAGTACCATCGGACGCAGCCCGGTTCGTCGCGGGTGTCTCCGTTGTCTCCCAGGTCGCTTCCACTGTGCCACTCGATGGCATAGGTGTGATAGATGCCAGCGATGCTGTCTTCGGCCAGGTCCACCACATCCCCCTCGGCGGTCCGCAGCAGGTGGCGTCCCTTGTGCTCGCCGCCTTCTCCTCCGAACTGGCCGCCCCAGCTGTTGGTTCTCGCATTGGTGAATGCGATGCGATCGGGATCGATCCCCGCGGCTTCGGCTTCCGCCTCGTTGCCTCTGAGGTCCGTCGGGAACTCCCAGTCGATCTCGGTGTTTCTTCTCGGATTCGGTTCGTGCCAGTGGCCGTCCTGGCTGGGGTAGTAGTCGATGTAGTGGAACGGCCAGAATGCGGTGACCACACCCAGATCGGGTGCGATCTTGGCGCGGACTTCGTATCGACCCGAAGCGTAGTACTGTCTGGTGGCGATGGCGGACCCGACCCGGGTCCGTCTGCCTTCGTGCTCGATCGGTCCGTCGTAGAGATCGCCGTTGGCCTGCAGCTTCAGGGCGATGATGGGTTCGCCGTTGTCCGTGTCCCTGACCAGCGAGCAGTTGAGCGGACTGACTCCGCCGTTGTCTCCTCCCCATGACTTCGTCGAGATCAGCCATCGATCCGGATCGAGGAATCCCTCGTCGAACGTCTCGACGAAGCCGTCGGCGGACTGCGGCACGGCGTGGGTCGTCGCGGCCCATTCCGATCCGGTCGCGAGCATCTCGATGTCGGTGAACCATGCCGAGCCCGGTTGGTTCTTCCAGTTCTCGAGGGTGATCTTCGGATTGATCACCCAGTCGTCACCCGTCTCGAACTGGAGTGTCACCGGCGCCCATGATGTGGATGTGATCGATGTGGTGCACAGAAGATCGCCGGAACCGACGAGGTAGATCGTTCCGACGACTCCGGGATCGACCCTGGCCATCGCGGTGACCTCATAGCTGGATCCTGGAGCAAGCGCCAGATCGATCGGCTGTCTCGCACGTGACGTGTCGGCGGTGGACAGCAGTCGCATCGCGTTTCCGAGTTCGGTTTCGACGACCTCGGCCTCGATTCCGGGGGCCCAGAACCCTCCGGCCGCATCGTCGAAGCTTCCGTCGAGAATCAGCCGATCGCCCGCGCTCGGTTGTATGGTGATTCGAGGTGGCTTGGAGAACGTGCCCTGCCATTGCTCCGGCCCGGGTGGGTCCAGGCGGCCGAGCTCGAGTTGGATCTCATCGAACTGCACGATCGCCTGTTCACTGCTTTGCCATGCCTGCAGCACGAGGTCGATGCTGGTGGCATCGCCCGTGAAGAATTCGAAGCGTTCCTCGGTCCATCGCCCCTGCTCCTCGATGGCGGTGTAGCCGGAGGCCTTTTCGATCTGTGCTCCATTTCGAATTCCAAGAATCGGTGGGCAGAGCCGGTTATCGGTTCGCACCTTTGCACTCACCGTGTACCGGCTGCGGGGAAGAAGCCCGGTGATGGTGCGCGTCGCCTGAGCGGTACTGCCTTCGGCGGGTACCAGAGTCAGTCCGGATGTTCCCTCGTATCCGTTGTCGTCGATGATTGCGTTTCCGATCAGGTTCCATTCGCTGGGTCCTGCGTCGAAGTTTCCGTTGGAAACGAGGTTGCTGGAGGTGCCGGCCATGAGCATGGCCAGGAGTGTGGAGATGGGCATGTAGGTGTCTCGTTCTTCCTGATGAGTTGGTGTATTCGATGCGTTCGTGCGAAGTATGCAATATGTCGCATCGCTTGCATCGTCTATGTCACGAAATTCGATCGACTTGCAAGGGCTTCGTCATTTGCAGATCCGTTGCAACGAGAACAGGGGTGCGCAAACGCGGCTCGCGGCGCAAACTTTTCTTGAATCCATCGAATCTTCGAATTGCTGAAAGCGATGTTGACTGGTGTTGCGTATCTCGAGGTGAACGAGGCGGACGGAAACCGCCTTCAGGTTTGAAGCAGGAGATGAACATGAGAAGCACAAGTATCTTTGCGGCAGCGTTGGTTGTCGGCCCGGCCAGTCTGGTGATGGGTCATGGTTCCATGAAGGATCCGGTCAGCCGTGTCTATTCAATTCATCTGGAGGGCCCCAAGAGCCCGGATTCGGAGGCGGCCCGTGCGGCGATTTCCGAGTGTGGGACGCAGCCCTTCTACGACTGGAATGAACTGGTGAACTTCTTTCCCGGCGATGCCGAGTATCAGGCCAGCATTCCCTACGAGCAATCCATACCCGACGGGCGACTCGCTTCCGCCGACAACGACAAGTACGCCTGCCTTGACATGATTCGCGACGACTGGCCGGCCACCCAGGTGCAGGCCGGCCCGCGCGAACTGGTCTGGTTCGCGACGACGCCCCACAATCCGGGAGTGTTCAGGGCCTGGTTGACAACCGACGATTGGAATGCGACCGATCCTCTGAATTGGGCCCAGATGGTGGAGCTCGAAGTGGGTCCGGTCTCCTTCGTCGGGCAGGACTATCGATTCGAAACGGTTCTTCCCGAGCGGACCGGGCGACATGTGCTCTACGTGATCTGGCAGCGTCAGGATCCGGTCGGCGAGGGCTTCTACGCCGCGTGCGACGTGATCTTCGGTGACGTCGACGCCGAACCGATCGGCGCATGCTGCATCGACGAGGGATGTCAGTTGATCACATCGAACTCGTGCTCCGCCAATGGTGGCGAATACAACGGTGACAACTCCCTCTGCGCCGAGGCCGCCTGCGACGGTGGAATGCAGGGTCCGGACTCCGTCTCGGTCCAACTGGTCAATGACTGGGGCGGCGGATACGAAGCCAGCATGACCATCACCAACTCGATCGGAGATCTTCCGATGATCGACTGGGAGCTCACCTTCGACGAAGGACCGGGGATCTCGTCCATCTGGAACGCGATTCTCGAAGATGGCGACGGCGGGACCGTGATTCGGAACGAGTTCTTCAACGGATACCTGGAGCCGGGCGCCTCCGCGACATTCGGTTTCATCGTCAACGACGGGACATGGCCGCCCGCCTTCGTCAATGCGGAGCTGAATGGAATGCATGCCCACATCGAGGGCGCCGATCATGGAGGCGGAGGCCACGATCCGTGTCCCGCCGATCACGACGGCGACATGATGGTCGGCGTCGAGGACCTGCTTGCGGTGATCGCGGCGTGGGGAACCATGGACCACGACATGGATGTCGACGGCGACATGATGGTCGGTGTCAACGAACTGCTGTTGGTGGTCTCTGAATGGGGTGGATGCGACTGACTCGAATCCACGACGATGTGAATCGCCGGATGGCGGGGAGACCCGTCATCCGGCGTCGTCGTTTTCGGCTGGATGGGTTTCGGGAATCATCCGCTTCAATGCGCGATCGGAGATCCATCCGATGATCCCCAGTGCGGCCAGCAGCAGGACGATGCCGCCGATCATGACGAGGCCACCCTTGCCTTCCGAGATGAACGTCTGGATGTCCGCGGCATCGGTCGAGGCCGCCGCGGCCGCCGATCCGACGAACAACGCGGTTCGTGGCGTCATTCCGACGACGACTCCGATGACGTAGGGCGCGAGTTTCACCTTGCAGCTGGCCATCACGAGGTTCGTCAGCGCGAACGGCGAGTTGGGAGGAATTCGAATCAGCGTCACGATTCCGGTGGTGGCCCAGAAGCCGCGTCCGATCAGGGCGTTTCGTACGATCGATGCCCGTGGATGCTTTTCGATCAGCTGCTCGACCCGATCCCGTGAGGTGATCCTCGAGATTCCGTAGCCGATGAGGGATCCTCCGGTGAATCCGGCGAGAGCGCCGACCAGTCCAAGCGGAAGGCCGAAGACCCATCCGCCGAGAACGGCCTGCGCGAATGTCGGAAGAATGCCCAGGCCGGATGTCGTCATGAACACCAGGATGTAGATCACGTATCCCCAACGCCCGAGGTGATCGAGGCCGGAGGCCGCGTCACCGAGCAGGAACAGCAGGGTGATCCCGAGGATCGCGGGGAGGGTGGCCCATGCGATGCCCAGCAGCCCAGCGGGACCGAGGGACACGAAGATCGTCTTCCAGTCGGTACGGCTTGATGTGTGATCGCCCTTGTTCATGGAATGGCATCATACGATGCATGGGCCTCCGACTCGTGCCACGGTCGGAGGCCCATGTGCGAACATCGTTCGCGGGTGAGGATCACCGAAAAGCCCCAATGTCATTCCGGTTCACATGAGATAGGCCGCCGAAGCGATCTTCGGCGCGAGGAAATCCGAAGATTTCGCCGGTGCTCAGTTGGGTTCGGGAATCGCGGTCGAGGGCGTCTTGACGGGCATTCCCATCTCGACGGCTTCCTTCACGGCGGTCGCTTCGAGGCGGCTGCGGACCTGATCGGGCTTGCGGACGTAGTCGTCGGGGCCGATGGCCGGTGTCGAGTTGTCCAACGCCCGCACGGCCAACTGTGCGAGGGCGATGGTGCCGTCGGTGGTCGGATGCAGGTTGTCGGGAAGGATGATGGTCCGAAGGCTTCCGGCGGGCCACTGCAGATCCTCGATCGCAAAGCCCTCGTCCGCCCTGATCTGGGTGAGCGTCTCGTGCAGCGGAAGCAGGATGACGTTGGGCCTCGTCGAGGCCCATTCGTGGAGTCTTGCATTCATCGCGGCGAGATCTTCGGGCGAAGGGACCTGGGATCGAATGAGCATGAGACCGATCGCCGGCGATACGTCAGGGAAGTCGAAGACGACGACCGGACATTCGAACCGATCGAGTTCGGCAAGGCCCATTTCAAGCAGTTTCAATCTGGACTTGAGGCCCGTGTGGGGCCTGCTGTCGATGTTGCGATTTCCGTAGCCGTACCAGAACAGGAAGTCGAGTGCGAGGACCAGCGTCGGCTCGGCTTCGACGGCTTCCGCAGCCAATCGGGCTCCCGACGTCCGTGGTGTCCGGAAGAACGCGACATCGCCGCCCGATACCACGATCTCGTGTTCGCGGAGCATCATGGCATCGATGATGTCGGCGAGGTCGATCGGATCATGGTGGGTGTACGTCTCGAGCGGGACCTCGATCTGATTGCCGAATCCCCAGGTGACGCTTGCCCCGATCAGCGCGATGCGATCGAAGGGGTGCGACTGGTCGGGCGGTGCCTGGGGTGCGGTCTGGATCAGGGCGATCGCCGCAACGATGTATGCGAAATACGACATGGGTCAGGGGCCTACATACTGTCGCCAGAGTTTCTCCCACTGCGGGTCGGCGACTTCCTTCAGCAGTGCGATGTTGATTGGCTTCATGCGAGGGCTACCGAGGGGGATCGCAAGTGCGTAGAAGCCCGGGTCGAAGGTCTCGGTCAGTACCAGAATCTTCTTGGAGAACGATGCGCGGACGTGGTATCTGATCACCAGGTCGTCGTTGACGAATGCCTGGATGTTTCCATCGATCAGGGCCTGCAACCCTTCTTCGGTGGTCGAATAGCTGGAATAGGGGATCAGATGCTCGTCGAGCCAGTGCGACGCGGTCGACTGTTCGAGCGTTCCGACCTTGACGTAGGGGAGTTGGGAGGGGCTCGTGATCGTCGGTTGCAGCTGTCCGACGGTCAGGGAGGATGCGATCGCTCCGGTGAAGCCGGAGATCACCATGACCGATGCGAACATCCACAGCAGGGCGAGCGTTCGGCCGAATGCGGTGATCGGAGCCTTGTCGCCGTAGCCGACGGTCGTCATCGTCACGGCCGACCACCAGAACGCGGCGCCGATGCCCCGATGCGAAGGGCCTCCGAACTGATCCGCGTTGTGTCGTCGTTCGACGACCCACAGGAGGAATGCGGTGATCAGCAGCAGCACGATCAGCGAGACCATTGCCTGTGCGAAGTCCCATGAGAAGATCCGCGTGATCGCATCCCACCATCCGGTGCCGGATGTGGGCAGTACGGCGATGCCGAGGTGGGCCGGGGCGAACGTGTGGGTGAAATCCATGAACGCATCGCGTTCGGCATTCATCGTGATCGCCGAGGCCGCGACGTCGATCTTCTTCTGCTTGACGGCATCGAGGAGTGCGGACATCGTCTCGAACTCCTTGAACTCGGTCGTGTAGCCGAGTTGCAGGGCGATCTGCTTCCAGAGCTCGATGCACAGTCCGGTCCATTCGCCCTTCTGGTCCTTGAAGGAGAGCGGTGGGGAGTGCTTCGTGCCGACGACGAGCTTCGTGCCGAGTTCCTTCGAGGTCTTGACCTCGGCTTCCGGTTCGTAGGTCGTCGCGCCGGCGCTCGTGACGATGCCGAGGATGATCAGAAGGAGTTTGATGGCCTGCATGTGTCGTCTCTGGTGGCTGCTTGGACTTGGTTAGAAGCGTTGCGTATGCTGTTCGACAATGAATACTACTCCCTACATCATAGGAACCGTTTCGGGCCCGGGAAGCTCGTCCGAAGCACCCGGTTGGTGGAGCGAACTGGTCGGCTTCTGCGAAGCCCGGCAGGATCTCCTCGTTCCGATCGGCATTCTTCTGGTCGCGGCCCTGGTGATCCACATCATCCAGGCCTGGCTGCTTTCCAGATTCGCCCGTCGCATGGAAGCGGGGGGATTCCGCTGGTCGTCCGTCTTCGCCAGTTCGATCAGTCGTCCGCTCGGTCTGCTGATCTGGCTCTGCGCGGTCACGGTCGCGATCCAGTGGTTCGTCGAGCCCGACGCCGGCAAGAGGGTCGAGAGCCTGGCGGCGATCCGGATCGGTCAGGTCCGGACCGGACTGGTGCTTCTGCTGATCGGATGGTTCGTCACCCGCATGATCCGGCGATACGAGGCGATGCTGGCCGAGCCGTGCGAAGCCGGTTCGAAGATGGATGTCACCATCATCAGTGCGTTGTCGAACTTCTTCTCCGTTCTGGTCTGGTTGTCCATTCTGCTGATCGGACTGCAGACATACGGCGTCAACATGACCGCCATCATCACGCTTGGCGGTGCGAGCAGCTTCGCATTGACCTTCGCATTCCAGGATGTCTTCAAGAACCTCTTCGGCGGCATCATGATCCTGTTCTCCCGGCCGTTCAAGATCGGCGACGGAATCGAGCTCAGGAGCAAGGGGATCTCCGGCGGCGTCGAACGCATCGGTCTCTACCAGACGTGCTTGCGTGGATGGGACAACGTGCCCATCGTGCTTCCCAACTCGATCTTCCTGACCGATCCCATCATGAATCTCAGTGCGGCGACGCATCGACGGATCCGCTTCGACATCGGTCTTCGCTACGACGACTTCGATCAGGTCACTGCCGTCGGCGACGAGGTGACCGAAATGCTTCAGGCGCACGAGGAGGTCGACGACTCGGCCACGATTCGCGTCGTGTTCACGAACTACGGGGCATCCAGCCTGGATCTCCAACTCACGTGTCATTCGCTTCCCGGGTATTCCTCGGGGCAGGCCGCCTTTCTTCGGCAGGACATCATGCTCAAGGTCGGCGGCATCGTGGCGAAGCACGGCGCCGACTTCGCATTTCCGACGACGACGATCGACCTGCCGGCCGGAACGAAATCTCCGGCCTGAATCGATTCAGCTTCGTGTGCTGGGAGTCATCGCGGCTTCCGCCACGAAGTCCCGCCACGGATCGGTGAGTGACAGGGCGAGTTCGAGAAGCACGGCGGAGATCTCGCCACGGGACTGCGAGGACAGCAGCACCCCATGGTGTGCGAGTCCGTACGAGACCACCAGCAGGTACTGCAGCAGACCGCGCAGGCGTTCGTCGGCATCCGCAGCGTCGGCGAATCTCGTCTTGGAGAGATCCTTGAGCCTCTTCAGCTCGTCGAGTTCGATGCCGTCTTCGAGCAGGACGGACTTCCACTGTTCGGGGCCGTCCGTGACGGCGTGTTCGAGCCAGGCGTCCGCATCGTCCTGCTGCAGGCGTTCGATCAGGTGATCGACGGGGCGTCGGGTGGGTTCGAAGGCCACTCGGAGCAACCCCGAGACGAGACTCGAGTCGAATGTCTCCGGATCGGGCGGGTTCGTGTCGTGGTCACTCATGATGTGATCTCCATGAGTCGCTGGATCTCGCTGTTGACGTCGGATTCACGAACACCGTCGATGAGGATCCGGTCGCGGACCGCCTGCTTGAATCGTCCCGTGGCGGTTCGCACCATCACCGCGGCCTGGGACGGTGTCACGTCGAATTCGCCGACGAACTCCTTGTAGGGAAGTCCGTCGACGTGATGTCTGATGAAGAGTCTCCAGTGGTCCTCGAGTCCATCGGCCTCGCACGATCGCGATGCTTCGAGCCAGGCATCGCGAACCATCGCCTGCGCCCAGGCGCGATCGAAGTCGGCGTCCGCATTCTCGATCATGGGTGTGACGGGGTCTTCACCGAGCGAAGAGCCGCCGCTTCGCTTCTGACGGCGGATCTCCTCCTTCAGGAAGAAGAGGAAGCCGTTGATCAGCCATCTGCGCAGCCGCATGTTGCTTTCTCGCCACTGATCGAAGTAGCCGTCGCGGGCGAGTCTGCTGGCGAAGAAGCCTGCCACCATGTCCTCCGGTTCGCCCAGCGAGCGAAGGCTCGAGCCGAGGAAGTAGACCTTGAGGGGGTGGGCGTAGACGGACATGATGTGTTCGTTGACGAGGCTGCGTCCGTCATCTCCGTCCCGGAGCTGATCGTGGATCCAGGTTCCCATCGTGTTGGGAAAGACGTCCTTCTTGTCACGATCGTTGGACATGCTCGCCATGGTACACTTCGATCCGGTGCCGAAATGCTCGAGATCACCCGATCACTGCACATCCCTGAAAATGAGCTTCGCATGGAATGCACGCGGGGAACCGGCCCCGGCGGTCAGAGCGTCAACAAGCTCGAAACCTGCGTGACGCTCTGTTTCGATGTGGAGAACTCCGCCTCGCTCAGCGATTCGCAGCGGTCGAAGATCGTCTCACACCTCGCTTCGAGAATCACGGTGGACGGCGTCCTCCGGGTCACTTCGCGGACGCATCGGACGCAGTTGGCCAACCGGCGGGCGGTGACCGAGCGGTTCGTCGAACTCGTTCGTGCGGCGCTGGCGCCCCGGAAGAGTCGAAAGCCCACGCGGGCGACCAGGGCATCCAAGGAACGCCGACTGAAGTCGAAGCGGGAACGCGGCGACATCAAGAAGGGCCGAGGAGGCAAGTGGAGCTGAATCCGAGTTCGTCGGCAGCCGTGGGGGTGCGGGTCTACTGGTTGTTCGGGGTCGTGGATTCGTTCCACTTCGCTTCCTGATCCTTGACGAGATCGGACTTCTCGCCCGGAGCATTCTCGAAGCTCGAGGGAGTCTCCTCGGCGCCCTGCTTCAGATTCTTGCCCTGTTCCTCCCAGCCTTCGACGAATCCCTGATTGCCCTGGTTGGCCGAGCAGCCGGCGATCATTGCGACGATCGAGCAGAGTGCGATGCGTTTCATGTTGATGTCCCTTTCAAGTGTTTGAACCCGCTGGTCGGGTCAGTTCGTCTGCAGGCCGGCGAAGGCCTGGATGCTTTCCTCGATGACGCGGTGCGCGTCGTCGCGGTCCTTCCATCCGTAGGTGTCCGCATGCTTGCCTTCGAGGTCCTTGTAGATGTGGAAGAAGTAGTCCACTTCCCGCAGTACGTGCTTGGGGATGTGTTCGAGTCCGGTCATCTCGGTTCGTCTCGGATCCGTCGTCGGTACGGCCAGGATCTTGTGATCCTGCCCCTTCTCGTCGCGCATGCCCAGCACCCCGAGAGGGCGGACCTCAAGCACGGCTCCGGTGAAGCAGTATCCATCGAGAAGCACCAGGACGTCGAGCGGATCTCCATCCTCCGCGTGGGTGCCGGGGATGAATCCGTAGGCCCCGGGATAGTGCACGGGCGAATAGAGGGTCCGGTCGAGCTTGAACACGTTCAACTGCTTGTCGTACTCGTACTTGTTGCTCGAGCCGGACGGAATCTCGATGACGGCGTTCAGCACCCGAGGAGGTTCGGGGCCGGGGGGGATTTCAGTGAGGTAGTTGGGCACGTTTCGGATCTCCGTGGCTCGTCTGCATCATGGTAGCCGAAGCCCATTTGACGCCGGCAATCGGATTCAGACCAGTGTTCGAAGGACTTCGATGGTGCGATCGATGCCGTCGTCGTCGACCATCAGGTTGAGTACGGCCCGCATCGTGCGGGGGCCCACGGCGAACATGCGGATGCCGGCCGCATCCAGTCGCTCGCTGAACCCGTCCGCCTCGCCGGGGACATCGAAATACACGATGTTGGTCTCGACGGGAGCGGGCCCCGGTTCGAGTCCGGGGATGTCGACGATGGCGTCGGCAAGTCTTCGAGCGCGACGATGATCGTCGGCAAGCCGGGCACGATTGTGTTCCATCGCATGCAGGCAGGCGGCGGCGAGCATTCCGCTCTGCCGCATCGTTCCTCCCAGCAGCTTGCGGATCCGGTGCACCCTGTGGATCGATTCTCGGTCTCCGGCCACGATGGAGCCGACCGGGCAGCCCAGTCCCTTGGAGAAGCAGGCCGAGACCGTATCGAAGCATCTCGCGTATTCGGCGGGTTCGATGCCCGTCGCGGCGCAGGCGTTCCAGATCCGCGCGCCATCCAGATGGCATCGCATGCCGTGCCTGCGCGCCATGGCGGTGACGGCTTCGGTGCGCTCCATCGGCCAGATGGTTCCACCTCCGCGATTGTGGGTGTTCTCCGCGACCAGAAGGGCGGAGTTGGGAAAGTGGGCATCCTTGTGCTGGACGGCGGCTTCCACGTCTTCGGCCGAGAACTGACCACCCGCTCCGTCCAGGAGGCGAATGGAGCAGCCTGAGATGGCGGCCCAGGCGCCGGATTCGTAGAGGTAGATGTGATTGTCGCGATGCGTGACGATCTCGTCGCCGGGTTGGGTATGGGCGCGGATGGCGGCCTGATTCGCCATCGTGCCCGAAGGCACGAAGCAGGCCGCTTCCTTTCCGAAGAGATCCGCAACGGCGTCCTGGAGTTTCAGGACCGTGGGTTCGTCGCCCAGGACGTCGTCGCCGAGTTCGGCTTCGAGCATGGCGTGCTTCATCGCCTCGGAGGGCAGCGTGATGGTGTCGCTTCGCAGGTCGGCGTGGATCTTCATGCCGACCAGTCTAGCGGCTTCACTCGGTATCCAGAACCGCGCCGCAGTCGGCCTGGCCGACTCGATGTGCATCCTCGTCTCTTCGGACGGAATCGCCGTCAATCGGGCGAATCCGTAGATCAGCAGGCGCCATGTGGCGACCAGTCCGATGTTGAACCGGGGTGTGATGCATCCGAGCCCGCCATGTGTTCCGAGCAGGGGCAGGTCACCGCGACGAGAATCACGGTCCGGCCGCCGATGGTCCACGCCCCGAGGATCTCGGCCAAAAGTGGAGCAGCCTCCTGGAACCGTTCCAGGAGGCGCCCACGCGCAAGGGATGAGAGTTTGAATCGGGGTGTTCGCCCCGGGAGTGTCTTGGGTTTCACTGCTTCAGAAGCAGGAAGGTGGAGGAGTCATCCGCCTTCATCAGGTACTGCGTTCGAGAGAGGCTTGATCTCACAGTTGAGACTGATAAATCGAAATATGAGGCTCTGGAATCACCTCAGGGGTCCTGAGAGCCTGTTTTTCAGGAAATGCATCCGGCAATGGGCGTGATGTGGAACCCGGGGGGCTTCGGGCACGAACATGTTCTTCGGCGGGCACACAACCCACCGCGAACTCGAGAATCTGATGGACGGCGGCACTGAATGGTGGGACCGCCGTCCAATGCGGCCGGGACCACGTCCCGGCCGCCATCGTTTTCATCACGGATTGAAAGCCCGGTTGGCCGATATTCCAGAGATCCCGAATCCAACTCTGGAGACCCCACCGCATGACAACCGCCACCGCACCCCGAATGGGCCTGGGACTGGGCAGCCGCCTCTCCCTGATGATGTTTCTCCAGTACGCGATCTGGGGGGCATGGCTTCCTCTTCTGTGGAGTTTCCTGCACGACTATCGCGGTTTCAGCTCGGGTGACATCGGTTGGATCTTCATGGCGGGAGGTGTCGGCGCCATCTTCGGCCCCTTCATCGCGGGACAGATCGCCGATCGCCGGTTCAACACGGAGAAGTTCCTGGGCATCAGCCACATCCTGGGGGGGATCCTCGTGTGGCAGCTCGCGTGGATCGACAGCTACTGGGTGTTCTTCGGATTCTCGATCCTCTACTCGCTCATCTATTCTCCGACGCTCGCCCTGACCAACTCGCTCTCCTTCCACCACATGCCGGATCGGGATCGTGATTTCGGTTTCGTGCGTCTCTGGGGAACCGTCGGTTGGATCGTGGTCGGCGTCGGCATCGGACAGTGGCTTCTGCACAACTATTCCCTTCCGGAAGGAACCCCCGAGAAGGAACAGGTCGTGAACTACGCCAAGGGCATGGTCGACGCATTCAAGATCAGCGCGATCATCGGCATCGGCATGGGCATCTACTGCTTCACGCTTCCGAGGACTCCTCCCCGGAAGGGCGAATCATCCTTCGCGATCGGAGAGGCCGTCTCCGAGTGTTCGAGGATGCCGCTTCGACTTCTCTTTCTGATCGCCGTCCCGGTGAGCATGATCCACCAGTTCTACTTCGTCTACACCGCCGGATTCCTCGGGAAGTATCAGGAGCAGCACGAATCCACCGTCGAGGCGATCAACAGCGTCTTCGGAGTCGGTGGTGGCGGACTGATGACCATCGGGCAGATGGCGGAGATCCTGGTGCTCTTCCTGATTCCGTTCGTCGCCGCCAAGTGGTCACGCAAGTCGCTGCTGGCGGTGGGCCTGTCGGCGTACGCCCTGCGGATGTTCCTCTTCTCGCAGCTCGCCTGGCTGGAGACGACGTTCGGCGTCCCCGAGACCGTCACGCTGCTGGTCGGAATCGGCCTGCACGGTCTCTGCTTCGGCTGCTTCATCTTCGTGGCGTTCATGGTGGTCGACGAGGAATGCGGCGGCGACATCAAGGCGAGTGCGCAGAACCTGTTCAACCTCGTCATCGTCGGTGTCGGTGTCGTGGTGGGAAGTCTGGTCGCGGGATACATCGGCGACTATGCAACCGGTACCGATGGAGCCGTCGACTACACGACGCTCTTCTCCATTCCGATGTGGGCGGCGCTGGTGTGCCTCGCGGTGCTGCTCGGGTTCTATCCCCGCAGCAGAAGGCATGCAGGTGGCTGATCAGGAGTCGGCCGGATCGACGCTGCGGTAGGCCTCGATGAGGGCGACCTCGCCCTCCTTGCCGCCGATGCTCTTGCCGTGCTCCATGCCCACGATGCCGTCGTACCCGCGGCGGTGCATGTGCTTGAACACGTTGGCGTAGTTGATCTCGCCCGTGCCCGGCTCCCGGCGGCCGGGGTTGTCTCCGACCTGGAAGTAGGGGATGTGGTCCCACCCCGCGTTCATGTGGTCGATGAGGTTTCCCTCGGTGGCCTGCTGGTGGTAGAGATCCTGGAGGATCCGGCACGAGGGGGAGTCGACGGCTTTCATGATCTCGATGGACTGCGGGGTGTAGCGAAGGAACTGCCCGCGGTGATCTCGCCAGTTGAGCGGTTCGCACACCATCACGATGCCGTGCGGTTCGAGTACGCCGGAAGCCTGCTTGAGAGCCTCGATGACGTTGGCGGTCTGCGTGTCCATGGGGACGCCGTCGGCGACCTCGCCGCAGACCACGGTCATCCAGGTGGCGTTGGTGCGCTTGGCGACCTCGACCGATTCGCGGGCGTTCTCGACGAAGCGGGCTCGCTCGTCGGCGCTGCCGGTCGTGAGGCTGGGTTTCCATGCCCCATCCATGTTCATCACGAACACGCCCATTCGCATGTCGTTTCGTTCGAGTGCAGAAGCGATGCGCTGCTGGTCTTCGGCCGAGCGGCTGCGCATGCCGTTGTCCTCGAGCGAGCGGAAGCCTGCTTCGGCCATGAAGTCGATCTGATCCACGGCGTCGTCGCCGGCATGGTTCTTGAACATGCCGAGATGCGGCGCGTAGTCGAGGGTGAAGGCGTTGCCGGCGGATCTCCCGGTCGTCTCGGACCCCGCATCGCGGCCGAGGGCGTTGCGGCCGAGTCCGGCTGCGATCGACGCGGCCGCGGTGGTGGTGATGAATTCACGTCGCTGCATGAGGCGTTCCATTCGTGTTCAGATCAACTGGTCCTTGCCGGGTCGCGGCACGGGAGGCGTCTCGATGTCGCCGAACTCGTACGAGGCGGGGGTCAGGTCGAGCTGCGAGTTCATGGCCTGATCCCACGTCACGTCCTGGCCGGTGTATGCGGACATGCGGCTCATGATCGCGGTCAGGGTCGATTCGGCCACCCGACGCCCTTCGTTGAGGCGGGGGCCTTCGCCGCGAATGCTCGCAACGAGGTCCAGGTGTTCCTGCACGTATGGATTCGGCTTCGGGCCGTCGAAGGTCCATTCGGATTCACCGACGATGACGGACCGTCCCGGGTGCAGGTGCAGCGTGCCTCTGGTGCCGTGGATGTGCTCCTCGACCCGTCCGGAGCATCCGTCCGTCTGGCGGCACATGCTGATCGCGTGCCGGTCGCCGGGGTACTCGAGGTCGATGGCGAAGTGGTCGAAGATGTGGCCGTACCGTTCCTCGGTGCGCATCTGGCGTCCACCCATTCCGACGGCCTTGACCGGCGGACCGCCCATGGCCCAGTTCACGACGTCCAGATTGTGGATGTGCTGTTCGCAGATGTGATCGCCGCTGAGCCAGGTGAAGTACAGCCAGTTCCGAAGCTGCCACTCCATCGGGGACCAGTCGTCCCGCGGCTCGTGGCTCCAGAGGCCGCCCATGTTCCAGTAGCAGCGTCCCATCACCACGTCGCCGATGGCGCCGTTCTGGATCTGCTCCATGGCTGCGATGTAGTTCGGCTGGTGTCGGCGCTGGGTTCCCGCGACGACCGACAGTCCCTGCCGGTCCGCCGATTCGGCGGCGGTGATGACGCGGCGGACTCCGACCGGATCGACCGCGACCGGCTTCTCCATGAACACGTGGTGTCCCTGCCTGACGGCCTCCTGGAAGTGGTACGGCCTGAAGTGCGGAGGCGTGGCGAGAATGACCATGTCGATGTCGTCTCGCGCCATCAGCTGCTTGTAGGCGTCGATGCCGGTGTAGGTGTTCTCCTCGGTCACCGCGACCTGGGATCGATGGTCCTCCTGATCACGCAGGTGTCCGAGGCTCGACTGGAGCCGGTCGGGAAAGAGATCCGCCATGGCGACGATGTGGGTGGTGGGGCTCGCCTGCATCGCGTTGACGGCGGCGCCGGTCCCGCGGCCGCCGCAGCCGACCACGCCGCATCGAACCATGTCCTTGCCCTGTGCATTCACACTGCGTGCCAGCGCGAGCGGCGTGGCGGCGATCGCCGCTCCCGCCGCGGTCGTGGCCACGAAGCTTCGGCGGGTCAGTTCGGTGTCGTTCCATTTGTCCATGTCGATCTTCCTCTGTTCAGGATTGCAGTGCCCGTTCCATGCGGTCCGCGATCACGGTCAGGCGTGCCGTATCACCGCCACCGACCTCGGCGCTGGCCCATCCGGACCATTCCAGGCGATCGAGGGCTGCGCCCACCGCCGGCCAGTCGCAGTCTCCGTCTCCGATCTCGACGCCGAACCCCTTCCACACGCCTTCCTCGCGCATCCGCGTCAGGCTGTATTCCTTCACGTCGAGCTTCATGATGCGTGGGCCGAGTACGTCGATGCACTCGGCGGGACGTGCGTAGCGGACCATGTTTCCGACATCGAAGAAGAATCCGACGCGCGGCGATCCGATCTCGTCGATGTAGCGTGCCTGTTCGTGGGGGCCCATGAGGAATCCGTTCCAGACGTTCTCGATGGCGATCTTCATGTTCAATTCATCGCACAGCGGAAGGACCTTGCGGATCTCATCCTGCGAGCGTGTCCAGACCTCTCCGTAGGTGACGGTGTCGTTGACGACTCCGGGAACCAGCAGGACCGTGGTGGCGCCGTAGGCGTGGGCGTCCCGGATCGCGGTCTCGAGCGCGGCGACGCCGCGGGCCCGGACCTCCGGATCCGGATCGGACAGCGTGTCCTGCCAATGCACCGAATCGACGACTCCCGGAATCTCCATGCCGGTCGCCTCACGCGCGGCGAGGACTTCGTTGCGGTCGAGGTTGCTGGGGCTGTCCATCTCGACGCCTTCGAATCCGGCCGCCTTGGCGGACTGGAACTTCTCCAGCACGGTGTCGCCGTCGGCGATCATGCCGTACTTGACGGCCTTCTTGATGTCCCGCTTGCGCGTTCCTTCGGGCATGGCGTCTCCCTGCTGCCGGGTCAACCGGCCTGCGGCCTGCGCGGTTCCCGCCAGCGCGGCGGAGGAGGCGAGCATCGCCGTGGAGGATTTCAGGAACTGGCGTCGGTCTGGATTCCTCATCTTCACGCTCCCTTGTCGTCGGGCCTGGGTACCGGAGGCATTTCGAGATCGGCGAATGCGTATTCGCTCGGGCCGAGTCGGTTCTGGGAGTTCAACGCATCGTCGTAGGTGACGACGCCGCCGCCGTAGGCGGCTTCGCGTCCCATGATGGACATGAGCGTGCTCTGGGCCATGAAGTCGCCGTCGTTGATCGTCTCGCCGTTGCGGATGGCCCGGAAGAGTTCGTCGTGTTCGACCTGGTACATGTTCGGATTCGCACCGTTTCGTGGGAATCTCCAGGTCTCCTCGTTGGAGCCGTTGCGGATGATCTGCGTCGGTCCCCAGCTGTTGACCGAGCAGTTGCCCTCGGATCCGATGATGTATTCCGTGTTGTCGCCCCAGCACTTCGGGATCTGCCGGCACATGTGGAATGCCCGGGCCCCGTCGTCGTACTCGTAGAGCACCCCGAAGTGATCGTAGATGTCGCCCGATTCGAGCCCTTCGCGGCAGAGTCGTCCGCCGACCGCGTAGCAGCGGGAGGGAGGTCGGTTGTTCATGGCCCAGTTGATCTTGTCGACGGCATGGCAGGCCTGCTCGACGATGTGGTCTCCGCCGAGCCAGTTGAAGTGCTGCCAGTTGCGCATCTGCCATTCCATGTCCGACCAGCCCTCCTGCCGGGGTCGCTTGCCGAGTGGTCCGGTCAGGTAGGTGGAGTGCACGGTATGGATGTCGCCGATCGCTCCGTCGTGGAGTCGGGCGTAGCATTCGCGGTTGGGCATGTTGTATCGCCAGCAGAACCCGGACATCAGATTGAGATTCCGTTCACGGGCCATCTTCGCGGTTTCGATCACGCTGCGGACCCCGGTGCCGTCGACCGCCATCGGCTTCTCGGTGAAGACGTGCTTGCCGGCATCGATCGCCGCCCGCATGTGGGCCGGGCGGAAGTGGGGCGGCGTGGTCAGGATCACCACGTCGACATCGCTGTCGACGACTTTTCGGTAGGCGTCGAATCCGGTGAAGCGTCTGTCTTCGGGAACCTGCACGCGTTCGCCGGCATGGGCGACGAGGTTGCCGTGACTCGACTGGAGTCGATCGTCGAACGCGTCGCCCATGGCCCAGAGGACGACGCCCGGATCGGCGTTCAGCGCCTGTCCGGCGGCTCCGGTGCCGCGTCCGCCGCAGCCGATGAGTCCGACCTTGATCGTGTCGTCGCCCCGGATCCAGCCAAGGGAGGGGGAGACGAGTGATGCGGCTCCGATCGCGGCGGTCGAGGTGTGGACGAACTGTCGTCGAGTGAAGTCGTTGCCGGGTTTCGATGCGTCGCTCATGTGCTGCTCCTGTGGTTCAACGTGGTGCATCGCAGACGATGCGGAATCCGACGAACGGCGCATCCGCCAGCCACCAGATGCTGCGGGGGATCTGCGGATCACTTTCGTTCCAGTCCTTCGTGTCGGGTTGGCTGCTGCCGCAGCCGAGTTCCTCGATGGTCGAGAGGTACGATCCTCCCATCACGACCCCGGCGCCGTCGCCCGTGGTCGCCCACTCCGCGATGTTGCCATGCAGATCGTGGAACCCAAGGGCATCGGCCTTCTTGGTGGCGATGGGATGGGTGGTCCAGTCGGCGTTCGCCTCGTACCAGGCATGGTCGCTCATCGTGTCCAGGGTGACGGCTCCGAGCTCGCAGGCCCGACTCCATTCCCTGGTGGTGGGAAGCCGCCAGGTGCGCCCGGTCAGTTCGCTCAGCCATCGGCAGAACGAATCGGCTCCGCGTCGGGACATCGAGATCGCGGGATAGCCGGCGTGGCCGAATCCACGATCGACGAGCATGTACGGACGCGTCGGACGCGTTTCCGCTTCGGGCGTGCCCTTGACCGGCAGCTCGTCGACATCGAAGACGAACGCATCGAACGCATCCCAGTCGATTTCGGCCCGGCTCATCCAGAAGGACTCGACCCCGTCGCCGGCCGGCACGGGAATCAGATCGATCTTCAGGCCGGTCGTGCCGATGTTCTGGGTGAACGGCCCCAGCGGTTCACTGGCGCAGCAGCCTGTCAGCAGGGCCGCGACCAGGGAAATCGCTCCCGACATGCAGATCGTCTCATGATGCTTGGGTATGGTTTCCTTCATGTCCAGATCCTTCGCTCTCCCTTGGTTCCTCATCATACTGCTGATCCCGGCTGCCTCAGTCGGTTGTCGGGGTTCCGGACGAGAGAACTCCGCGGGCGTCGATGGGAAGGCCGGAGCAGCCGCTCAGGTCGGTTCCTCGATCGACGAACCCTTCAAGTATGCGCGGGTTCGGCTTGGAACCACGGTTCGTATCCATATACATGGAGTCTCCAGGATCAGAGCCGAGCATGCCGCAAACGAGGCCTTTCGGCGGATCGAGATCCTTGATCAGGTGCTCAGCGACTACAGGCTGGACAGCGAAGTGATCCAGCTGCGGACAAGGGCTCCGGGCGAGGTGATCGGGATCAGTGCCGATCTGCTGGCGGTTCTGGATCGATCCAGGGAGATTTCGGCCCGCTCCGGTGGGGCCTTCGACGTCACATCCGGGCCACTGACGCTCCTGTGGCGAACGGCCTTTGTATCGGGTTCGCTTCCGACGGAGGAAGAGGTCGCGGCAGCGGCTTCGAAGGTGGGTTGGTCGTTCATGCATGTCGATTCGGATCGATCGACCGTGCAGTTCGATCTGAGCGGAATGAGTCTGGACTTCGGGGGCATCGGCAAGGGGTGGATCGCCGACCGGGCTCTGGAGGTCCTGGTCGGGCACGGTTGCCCGGCAGCCCTGGTGGACATCGGCGGAGATCTCGCCATCGGAGACCCTCCACCGGGACGCGAGGGCTGGCGGGTGGGGGTCTCGCTCGACGCGGCCGATTCGACGCGATCCTTGATGCTCTCCAACTGCGGCGTGGCCACCTCCGGCGATGCCGAGCAGCATCTCGTCGTGGACTCCGTCCGCTACTCGCATCTGCTGGATCCGAGAACAGGTTGGCCGCTGCAGCTGGTGCGGGCCGTTTCGGTGATGTCGATCGATGCGGCAACGGCCGATGCCCTGGCTTCCGCGGTCTGCGTTCTGGGGCCCGTGGCCGGCCGCTCGCTCGTTGATCGCTGGCCCGATTCGATGATCCTCGCCTCCCGGTTGGACTAGGGCTGTCACTTCGGCAGCGTTTTTCGGGTCTTGTCAGTTCGGAGCCCGATTCGTCGCACCGTCGGGGTCCAGAGGTGGACATCCCGAACGATACGAACATCCGTTCGCATGTTCGGCCCTGCCGGGCCCGGAAACCGTGCTCGCACTCGTGGAATCCTCCTCGCGGAAGCCGCGCGGTCGGGTTTGGCACGCCGATTGTGATGTCTTTCTCCGCAGCGACATCGCCGAATGATTCCGAGTGGTTCGGATCCGGCCCGTCGCAAGGCGAATCAAAGGAGATCTGCCATGACTCTTCATACACGAATGGCACCGACTGCCCCGATCGCCCGCGTTCAGAATCAGTTCGACAGGATTCTCGAGACGTCGATGAACACCGCCATGATGCCCGTCGCCATGCCTCTGCATGGTCCCGTCATGCCGATGCTCAACGTCTACGAGGACGTTGATTGCATCATCGTCGAAGCCGAACTGCCAGGAGTCCCCCTGGATGACGTGGACGTCACGGTCATCGGCAACCAGCTGACCATCACAGGTCGACGCACGCTGCTGATTCCCGAGGAGGCCGCAATCGTTTCGAAGGAACGCGGCTCACTCAAGTTTCATCGCACCGTGGTTCTACCCGCGATGGTTCGCGAAGAAGGCATCAGCGCTTCGATGCGAAAGGGCATTCTGACCGTCAGTCTGCCTCGCATCGACGCAATCATCGATCGACGATTCCCGATGGCCTGAGGCCACGAGGACCCGATCAAGAGAAACTTTCCACATAAGGAGCCATGTGATGGCTATCAAAGTACAAGTCAAAGGCGACCAGAAGTTCGACAACTCGTTTGCTGACAGCTCCCGCTGCAACGGCACCTACATCAACGATGCATTCGGCGTGAATCCCTACACGACCACGACGCTTGACGGCACCTTCGGAACCCCCTTCGTGGGAAACCAGGTCCCTGCCAGCCTCGTGAGCCTGTACGGTTCAAACGGATTCCAGCCCTCCTTCACGGGATTCAATCCCATGATCGGAAACACCGCATCCCAGGTTCCGTTCGCATCCACCGTCAATCCGTTCACGGGTGCGGTCAGCTACGGCGTGAATCCATTCACCACCGGATCGGCAAGCACCTTCGCACCATCCGTGAATGCATTCGGACAGATCGTTCCCACGATCAACCCGGCATTCACATCGGTCGCAGGCACCGCTCCCTTCCAGGGTTGGACCGTTCCCGCCACGACCGAGTTCCTCTCCGCCGCAACACCGTCCTTCGACCGCTTCGGCATGCAGACCCCGACCGTGTCATCCCTGTCCGGAATGACTCCAGCCTGGTCCTCGATGCAGCCCACCACCGTCGGTGGTTCGAGCGTCTCTCCGTTCGCCCTCCAGGCACAGCAGTACGCCGCCGCCGCGACCCTTCCCTGGATGCAGGCACAGCAGGAGGCAGCCTGGGGCGTGAATCCCATGACCGGCGCCTGGTCCGGTTCGACCACTCCCATGGGAATGGTCGATCCATCCATCGCACTCAACGGTTCGAGCTCCGTCTCCACCCCGTGGAACACCACGCTCGCTGCCGGTCCCGTCGCTCCGCGGTCCACGATGACCAGCTTCGTTCCCGTCGACATCTATGAGAACGAGGACGAGTACATCCTTCTGGCCGACATGCCCGGCGCCTCCATCGAGGACGTCGACATCCTCGTCGAAGCCCAGAGCCTCGTCATCAAGGGACTGATCAAGCCCATGAACTGGGAGAAGTCCGGCATGGGTCTCAACACCGTGTCACTGCTTCAGGAGAAGCCTGCGATCAAGAACATCGAGCGGGTCTTCCCCCTGGGCAGCAACGTCCTCACGGACAAGCTCACCGCCAAGCTGATCGACGGCATCCTCACGATCAAGCTTCCGAAGGTGAAGGTCGGATGCACTTCGGCTCATCGAGTCGCGGTCGCAACCGTCTGACGTCTCCGGAACGACGAGATTCCTTCGTCGGATGAGAAGAACCCCCCGGGTCCTGCAGACCCGGGGGGTTCTCGTTTTTGCCGTCACGAGGCACGACTGCCGCATCGCGAAAACTCCTGCCATGGTGGCAGCGTCGGTTGCAGGAACGACCCCGCTGGCGGCCTGGCGATGCGGCATCTGGTTTGGCATGGCCATTGCTTCGTATCAGACAGCTCGAAACGATCGGGCATGAACGACAACAGGCCGTGAATCGGAACGGCCACATGAAACGGAGGTTTGTCATGAACACGCAAGCACTTCTCACACCGAACAACGCGCTCAACCGCACTCGTTACGGAATCGAACGTCTCTTCGAGACGATGGTTCCCTCCCTCGTCCGCAACATCGGTCTTTCGGACTCCGCCATCGGCGGCCCGGCTCTGAACCTGGTCGAGAACGATGACCAGCTGTTCGTCGAAGCCGAACTCCCCGGAGTCGCATTCAGCGACGTCGAGATCACCGTCGCGGACAACACGCTCACCGTCAGCGGCACCCGTGTCCTGTCGGCACCGGACGACGTGAACGCACTCCGTCAGGAACGCAGCGACTTCGTCTTCGAGCGTTCGCTGGTGCTTCCCACCCAGGTCGATGTCGATGCCGTCGAGGCTCGCATGACCAACGGCGTCCTGAGCATCACCCTCCCGAAGGTGACCGAGAGCCGTACTCGTCGGATCGCAGTCAACGAAGCCTGATCGGGCCCGTCCCATGGGAGACGACCCGTCAATCGAATCAAGGAGAACAGCCATGACCACGTTCACCACCAACGAAGAACTGAACACCAAGACCCCCGCCGCCTGCTGTCAGGCAAGGGACAACCAGTGCCTCGCCAAGAACCCGCACACCTATCGGGCACCAGTCGACGTCTACGAAGCCAAGGATCGATTCATCGTGCTCGCAGACATGCCTGGTACATCGCCGGACGGCATCGAGATCACCGTCGACGGCAACATGCTCGAGATGATTGGCAAGGTGGCTGACCGATACGAGCAGCTCGGCAGCACCTCACGACAGGAATACGGAATCGGAGACTTCCACCGACACTTCAGAATCGGATCCGGAATCGTCACCGAAGACATCAGCGCGACATATCGCGATGGAATCCTGAATGTGAATCTGCCCAAGCAGCCCGTGGTCCAGCCACGCAAGGTGCAGGTGATGGGAGGCTGATCCATACCGATCAGTCTCCGGGACAGGCCGCCTGAAGTGGTGGGACGGCCCGTCTGCTCCAACCTGACGACCACCCTCCGGCACGGAATCCGCACATGCGGGTTCCGTGTCGTTGCAATTGCACGTCGATTCGCCGATGACAGAAGGGGTCGGGGATCGTATCCTGTCGCCGGATCGAATCATCGTGTCCAGCAACCTCAGGAGTGATGCCGAATGAGCAGCAATGCCCCCGCAATCCCCGACCTTCGTCAGATCATGCGTGAACATCGCGGGCTGTTTCTGGCCGAGGGGATCATCTTCCTGATCCTCGGGTGCGCCGCCGTCGTGTTCTCGATCTTCGCCACGTACATCCTGGCCAACTTCATCGGCTGGATGTCTCTGGTCGTGGGCATCCTGCTGTTCATCCGTGGAGTCGGCCTCTCGAACACCGACGATCGCGGTTCGATCCTCCTGACCGGAATCATGTTCGCAGTCCTCGGCGTGGTGGTCATCTCGTGGCCATGGGCGGCCATGGAGGGTCTGACGCTCTTCATGGGCGCATTCTGCATCCTGCGGGGAATCATGGACATGGCCGGCCTGCCGCATCGGTCCTCCTCGACGGCGGGCCTGCAGGTCTTCAGCGGGATCTGCGGACTCGTGTTGGGCATTCTCCTGCTGCTCGAATGGCCCAGCGACGCCGAGTGGGCTCCGGGTCTGCTCTTCGGGGTCCAGTTGTTCTTTCTGGGGTTGGGGACGTTGGCCGTCTGGAACGCCCTTGATCATCCGGAGGTCTCGGGGGTTTCGTCCGAAGAGGCCTGATGCGGATCAGCCGGCCTGCCGAACCAGTTCCGACAGTCGCGTCGACTTGAAGCCGCGCTGGAGTCGGCCGATCGCCTGGTGCTCGATCTGTCTGACACGTTCTCTGGTGATGCCGAGTTCTCTTCCGATCTCCTTGAGGGTCATCGGATCGCTGCCATCGAGGCCGAACCGCATGCGCAGGATGTCGTTGGTGACCTCGTCGAACTGCTGCAGCAGGGAACGGACCTTCCTGACGTCGTCGTTGTGTTCAGCCGGGCTGGAGAACTGACGCGAGTCCGCACACGTGTCCAGCGGATGCGAACGCCCGGTCTCCTCCGGGCCGCTGGTGGTGACGGATCGCTCGACGGCGGCCATCGTGCGCTGGATCAGATCGAGCTTGCTTCGAGGGACCTCCATGGCCTTCGCCAGTTCGGCACTGGATGGTGAACGGCCGAGGTGCTCCTCGAGGTCGCGCACCGCTTGCCGCCAGTTGGACATGCGTTGGAGCATGTACGCGGGAATGTGCATCGGTTGGCGGGCATTCATGATCTTCCGCTTGATGGTCTTCTTGATCCACCACGTGGCATAGGTCGAGAACCGGTTTCCGTAGGCCGGATCGAATCGCTCCACCGCGCGGATCAGACCGAGGTTTCCCTCGTTGATCAGTTCCAGCAGCGGAATGCCGCTTCGGACGAACTGCTTGCTGATGCTGACCACCAGACGCAGGTTCGCCTCGATCATGTGGTTCTTGGAGCATTCGCACTGCTCGTTGATGATCTGCCACGCGAGCGTCTTCTCCTGCTCGGCGGTGAGCAGCGCCACGCTGCTGATTTGATTGAGATAGAGTTCGAGATCGTCGCGGACGCGTGATTGGTTCATGAGAGGGCCCTGAATCGGCGCGCAACGACTACGAGACGGACATGAAGGCGCGATGGGCACCGTGTCGTTGGCGATCAGCAGTTGATTGAACGTGTCAGGTCGTGCACACGACCCGCGAGTGAGAAATGGGAGTCCTTCGGATCTCCGCCGCCCCCCGGTCGGTCGAAGATCCTTGAACTCCACCTCTGCTACGGGTTCGATGCGGGGTGGTTCGCGGCTATTTCAGGAAATCGACGGACGCGACGTACGAACCCGGTTTAGGCTCCGTCAACCGGGGTCGCCCGATTCAAGGGTTCTTCAACGATCGGACGAAGTCGCCGGTTCGGGCGCGGTCTGCTCGGATTCGATCTTGCCCAGGAACATCTCCGCGAGTGCCTCGTAGATCGAGGTTCTGCAGATCAGATGGGAGCATTGGTAGGCCACGATCGCCACGCCGATCAGCGGAATCGTCATGTACCTCGCACCGGTCATCTCCACCATGATGACCGCGCAGGTCAACGGACTCTGGACCACGCCGGTGAAGTAGCCGACCATGAACATCATGATGATGGCCTTGTGGTCGATTCCCGGGAAGAGGGTGTCGACCCATGGAATCAGGTTCTGTCCCAGTCCGGCGCCGACCGAGAGGCTCGGGTCGAACAAGCCGCCGGGGATCCCGCTGATGAGGCTGAAGAAACTGGCTCCCGCCTTGACCAGTGGATAGTGCCAGGGGTACTCGACGCCCTCGATCAGGATCTGATCGGCCTGGGGATAGCCGCTGCCGTAGCTTTCGCCACCGGAGGCCCAGCCGAGCAGTGCGAGGCTGCCGCCGATGACCAGCGGAGTGACCCAGCAGTTGATCTTCATGCAGAAGCCGACGAGTCCCGTGCCCTTGACCACGCATTGCGCGAAGAATCCGCCGAGGAATCCGCCGATGATTCCGATGAAGATGACCGAGCACCACTGCAGGATGTTCCATGAGCCGGCGTCGGCGTTGACCTGTCCGTAGAACAGGTAGTCCGGGTCGTCCATGCCCTGCAGCATCAGCAGCAGGATGACCACCACGCAGGCCACGAGGACGGTGCGGATGATGGTTCCCGCATTGTTCTTTTCAAACGATCTTCCGATCTCCTCGAACGCGAAGATCGTGCCGGCGATGGGGGCGTTGAATGCCGCCGCGATGCCTGCACCGCCGCCGCCGAGAATCAGGCCACGTCGCACCAGGTGGGCGGGGAAGTGGACGATTCTGGTCATGAGGTACATGAAGCACGCCCCGACATGCACCGACGGTCCTTCGCGACCGATGGTCATTCCGGAGAACAGTCCCATCGTCAGAAGCAGGATCTTGCCGAAGGCGATCCGCCATGAAAGCATCAGGTTGCGAGTGGATCCTTCGGGAGTCTTGAGAGCGGCGATCGCCTGGGGGATGCCCGTTCCCTCCGTTCCGCGGAAGAACCGGTCTCGAAGCTGCATGATGATCAGCATGCCGAACGTGGTCACGGCCATCGGAAGCACGATGGATGCCGACGCGGGCATGCGCCACGTGCTGTCCTCGGTCCAGCCCCGCTTGCCCTGGAGAAAATCGAACCACTGGATGCCCCAGTCCTCTGCGGTTCGGAAGTACCAGGCGACGATGCCGGTTCCGATCGCAGCGAACAGGAAGAGCAGGTGGCGGGTCCAGGCACGCGAACTGAAGACCTGAGTCCTCCAGAGCCTGGCGGTTTCGTACTCTTCGGTATGCAGTTGCTGCTTGTAGCTGTCAGTCATTCAAGGAGAATCCGAAGCGTCCTGCGAGAGAAGGACCGTGCCGCCATGGTGGGCCCAAGGCTATTTATACATGCAGGCCACGGCAATAGGGGGGTTGAGGCTGCTTCATGGCACATCGGGGCCTGTTTTTGGTCTTGAGCCATAAAAATCATCATTGTCCGAAAGGGATTCTTCCTGACAGGGTTGTCTAGACAGAAGCCGAGTGTGGAACACACGCCCCACTCGAAACTCCAGAAACCTCCAGGGCCTCAAACCCTGAATACACATCTCTCTCTTCTCTCCTCCCGGAACACCGCGACTGCCAGCGCGGTGTCCCTTTTTTTGGGCCACGCGGTTTCACGCGTCGTGATTTCTGCAGAGGAGTCGATTCGGATCAGCAGAGCCAGTTGACGGCAAGCGCGACCGGCGCCCAGAACAGCGTGCTGAGTGCGAAGACGACCACGGCCCGGTTCGAAATCGCCGGGGGCTCCGCCGACGAACAGTCGACGGGGATGTGGTGGGTGCTGCTTCCTGGTGCGATCTCGGCACCCTCGTTCGAGAGGGCGTGGCATTCGGCTGCTTCGGCCGATGTCGTCTTCGAGCCGCCACGCCATCGATCCTCCTCACGCTCCATGTGGACGGCATCCGTCCGATCGGTTTCGGAGTCGAAATCTCGATCAATCGTTCGGGGCGTGGCCTGCCCGGAATCCGTCGGCCACCCCGTGAGCGTCGAAGTCTTGTTCTTGTCGAGGCGTGAAACGCCACCTGATGCTGAAGTACCCATGCCCCCCACGTCGGCAAGGGAGCGTGGCAAGAGCAGTTCGAACGGGCCACTATCGCCCATCTGATGCTTCAGCGGCCGGTCCAAGCCGCATGACCGGTACAGACGGAACCGGAATCGAACTGATCCGCGAGAACCGCTTGGCATGATCGTCGTTGAATTGGAGAGTCGAATCGATGATCCACGACCAATCATTCTCACGCATTCTTGATTCCGATGTTTCCGCAGGGGAACGCCGATCCGGATGCCGGGACGAGTGCACCGGCGAGCTGGTGATCGACTGGCACATGATGCCGGGGCGGCCCGGTCGGTATGGAATCGTCAACGAGAGCTGCAATGGATGCCTGATACGAAGCGCCCTGCCGCTGCTCGAAGGAATGACCGGTCGCATCCGCACCCGACTTCCCGAAGGGAGTGGGGGCAAGGTATCGGTCGTCGTGGCGTGGTCGAGACGGGTCGAAGGACGGTATCACGTGGGCCTTCGATTCTTCGCAGCCTGCTGAGCCTTCCTCATTCGTTCCCGATTCGGGTGCTCTTGAGGATCGCATCCATGGCTTCGGCGGTTTCCCTGCCCGCGGGACTGAGGCGTTGGGCCTGCTCCTCCGCGTGATACGAGCTGCGGACGAGCGGTCCGGACTCGACGACCTTGAATCCCATCTCCAGTCCTGCCTGTCGCCATTCGTCGAACTGCTCGGGAGTCACCCAACGATCGACGGGAAGATGGTTTCTCGTCGGCTGCAGGTACTGGCCGATCGTCAGGATGTCGGTATTGGCCTGATCCCGGATGTCCTGCATGACCTGGAGGATCTCCTCATCGCGTTCTCCGATTCCCGCCATCAGGCTGGTCTTGGAAACCAGTCCCTGCTCGTGGATTCGGGCGAGGACCTTGAGCGATCGGTCGTAGCGGGCCTGGGGACGCACGGCCGGGTGCATGCGAAGGACGGTCTCCATGTTGTGGGACAGGATTTCCGGTCGAGCATCGATGACCAGTTGCAGGTCGTCGAGATCTCCCTTGAAGTCCCCGACAAGAGTTTCAACCGACATGTCCGGGCATGAGCCGTGGACCAGATGGATGGTCTTTGCCCAGATCGCTGCGCCACCGTCTTCCAGGTCGTCACGATCCACCGAGGTGATGACGACATGGCGTAATCCGGTTGCCGACAAGGCTTTGGCGACTCGCCGCGGTTCGTCGAGGTCTGTTTCGGCCGGTCGCCCCGTCTTGACGTTGCAGAATCCGCATGAACGTGTGCAGGTATCGCCGAGGATCATGATCGTGGCGGTGCCTCGGCTCCAGCATTCCCCGATGTTCGGGCAGGATCCCTCCTGACACACCGTGTGAAGACCATTGGCATCGATCAGGGACTTTGTCTTGAGGTATGCCGCTCCGCCTGGGGCCTTGGCCCGAATCCATTTCGGTTTTTTACCCATGGAGAGGTGCTGGACAGCCGCCCCCTGATTGTTGAGCACCATTGATTCGAGGCTGATTCGCCCTTCGCCCTGATGTTGTCGGGCCGTATCTCCGCCGAGAGGGCGGGGATGGCGTGCCTGGGTCCGTGATGGAGAGGCATCAACTTGATGGTTGCTGCTTTGGGGCATTTCCTGATTGTACCGCCGTGGGGGCGATGGCAACTGAACTTGAAACAGGCGGAATCTGCCTATCAAGGTCCTATAACCATTTGAATGTGGATTCTTGCATGCTTGTGACTCAATATCATCACGCAATCGAGTCGATGTCAGCATGCCGGTGAACTGGATGGGGCCGAGTACCGTTGGAGGTACTCTGGTTAGAATCGATCTTTTCATTGGGCTGAAGGCTGGAATCCCGTGAACAGGGGTTCATTCTGTTTCGTATCCACTAAAGAGTCTGGAGATCCGCGTGCAGGAGGAGCACTCACGAAATTCTGATCAACCGAGGGTCGGCCGGTTCAATCCCGGTGCTGTCCTGTTGGTGCTCGTCTGCCTTGCCGGCTTCATCCCCATGATGGGCTGCGAGGTGAACGGATTCTTCGATCCGTCCCGTACGGGGCGATTCATGGAGACTCCCACCACCATGCCGATTCTCAACAGGATCGACGTGATCGAACCCAGTGCGGATCTCTGGGGCCAGACGACCTCGGTGACTCCCGAGGATCTCGTTCCGAGCAATCTGTCCTACCGGATTCATCCAGGTGACACGGTCAAGATCGATGTGTACGAACTGTTCCAGAAGGGGCAGTGGTACCCCTTCGTTCGCGTCGTGGATGCGGGTGGGTACATCCGGACTCCGAAACTCGGTGACATCCTGTCTGCCGGAAAGACCGCGCAGCAGCTGCAGGACGAGATCACCGAGATGCTGGTGATCAACGTGATGTCCAATCCCACCGTGCATGTCTCGGTCGAATCCGGCACCGCGTTCACGTACACGATTCACGGTCACATCGGATCTCCCGGGCGGTTCACGCTGCGGGATCCGAACCTGCGCGTCCTCGAGGCTCTGGCGATGGCCGGCGGCGCACCGTTGACCACGCAGAAGCTGTTCATCGTTCGCAACGTGAACCTCTCCGACGACCTGCTTCCCCACTATGAAAAGGACAGCTCCGGCTCGGCCGGACGGCCCTCCGGTTCGGAGCCCAAGACGGACGTCGACATCCAGAGCATCATCGATCAGCTGGACAATGCGGACATCAAGCCATCTCCTTCCGCGTACGGTGCCGAGGACGAGCCGATGATCGACATCGACGATCTCCAGGCCCCGGCCGTCCGTTCGCCCCAGGCCGTCGATGTCGACGATCTGCAGCAGCAGGACGATTCGCCGCTTGCCGGCGACAGCGCCTACATCTACGTTCCCGAACGCAAGGAATGGATGCGGGTCGACTCGAAGAAGCTGCCCGATGCGGTGGCAAAGGAACTCGCTGCGGAACGAGCGGATCCGACGGCTGCTCCCGAGCTCGTTCTGGAACGTGTCATCGAAATTCCATACCAGCGGCTGATGCATGGTGACAACAGCTTCAACGCGATCATCAGGCCTGAAGATCAGATCTTCGTCGACGGTCCTCCCGTCGGCATCGTCTACATCGACGGTGAAGTGACCAGGCCCGGCGTCTACACCCTTCCGCAGAGCGACAAGCTGACGCTGAGCCGTCTCATCGCGGCGGCCGGTGGTCTGGGGGCGCTCGCCGTGCCCGACCGGGTCGACATGACCCGCATCGTGGGCGAAAACAGAGAGGCAACGATTCGACTGAATCTGGCCGCCATCAGGCGTCGCACCGAACCCGACGTGTACATGAAGGCCAACGATCATGTCATCGTCGGCACGAACTGGATCGCGTATCCGCTCGCGGTGTTCCGCAACGGCCTTCGCATGAACTACGGATTCGGATTTCTGCTGGATCGAAACTTCGGCAACGACGTCTTCGGACCTCCGCCGACAAACATTGGAAACCGATGATCCAAGCCGCCGGACGCGACGATCCAGGTGGTCTGGGATCGACAGCATGACGACAGTTTTCGAATCAAGACGATCGGATGGTTCCTCCCCGGCTTTCGAGGTCGTGGTATGAATTCGATTCCATCCAGTCCCGACTCCTCCGCGATTCGCGTCGTTCCACAGGATCGCCTGTGGCTGGGGATCGGTGTCATCGTGGTCTTCGTGGTCTGGCTCTTCTGGGACTTCTTCGTCCAGCAGGGGCGGTTCGCGATCAATCAGCAGGCCGACTGGGGACACACGCTGGTCATTCCGTTCATCTCGGGGTACTTCGTGTGGCTCAATCGCGAGCAGATCCTCTCCGAACCGTTCAAGCCGGCCTGGGCCGGTCTGCTCGTGCTCGTTCTCGGCGTGGGGTGGTACAGCCTCATCGCACTGGGCCCGGCCGCGTTCAAGCATCACAATCTGATGGGCATCGGCGTCGCGCTGACCATCATCGGCCTGTCGCTGCTCTTCTTCGGATGGCGACCGATGCGGTGGCTGTGGTTTCCGCTGGCCTACCTCATCATCTTCGGGCAGACGCTTTCCGATTCGGCTCTGCTGCGTTTCACGCAGTTCCTCCAGGACATCGCCGCACACGGTTCCTACTGGGGCCTGACGATCTTCGGGTACGACATGTCCAAGGAAGGAAACACCCTTCGCATCCACCAGGGCGGCGAGATCATTCCCGTCAACATCGCCGAGGCATGCTCGGGCATGCGCATGGTGGTGGCGTTTCTCGCGTTGGGCGTCGCGATGTCCTATCGCGGGCTGGATCTGTGGTGGCAGCGGGTGATTCTGGTGCTGTGCGCATTCCCGACGGCGCTGTTCATCAACGTGCTCCGTGTGATGACGCTCGGTGTGCTCGCGACCTACGACTCCGGCATGGCCGACGGCGACTTCCATTCGATGATCGGGCTGCTGTGGCTGATTCCCGCCTTCTTCATCTATCTCGGGATCATGTGGATTCTTCGGAATCTGGTCATGCACGAGGACGCTCCGGAACGTGAGGAGGCGACGGAGCCGCTGTCGATCCGGTTCAACTCCAGCGTACGGCGGACCTTCGTCATTGCCTGCATCGTCCTGGTCGGCGGGGGGATCGGCCTTCAGTACGCCATGCAGGCCCTCAACATCTATCTGCGCAAGTCTCCCGTCGAACTTCGCAGTTCGCTCGCGAATCTGCCGACCAAGATCGACGGCTGGACGATGCTTCAGGACATCCGGTTGCCGGAAACCGGCGTCGAGGAACTGGGGACGGACGTCTACATGTCGAGGACCTATCGTTCCGAGGAGATCGAAGGCAATCCGATCGTCCATTTCCATCTCGCCTACTACACCGGAACCATCGACATGGTTCCGCACGTGGCTGATCGATGCATGGTCGCCGGCGGACTCGAGAAGCGTCAGTCTCCGATCAATCGCCCCATGCCGATCGAGACATCCTCATGGGCCGAGGATCCCGAGTACACGATCGACGGATCTCCGTTCATGGTGCAGACCTCCCAAAGCTGGCTTACCGGCGAAGAAACGCTGGTTCGAATGCCTCACGGAGATTTTGAGCTCCGTACCACGGAGTTTCATGATCCAAAGATCCCCAACTCCCGTATCTACGCCGGGTACTTCTTCATCGCCAACGGGAGATTGACTCCGGAAGCCGGTGGGGTTCGAATCCTCGCGTATCAGCCCAAGGACAAATATGCGTACTATTGCAAGGTCCAATTCACCATCAGCGGAGGCCGCGACTTCACCGCGGATCAGTTCGTGGACGTGTCCACGGGCTTCTTCGAACCGCTGTTGAAGGAACTCATGCGGTGCCTGCCCGACTGGGCCGAGATCCAGTCCGGAGTGGTGACCAACGAAGATTGACTTCAGAACCCAGGAACCATACAGATGGCCAAGAACAAGAAGAAGAGAAAAAAGAAGCAGCAGAAGCTCAACACCCGGATGATCGCGATCATCTCCGCTTCCGCCTTGGCATTCGTTCTTGTCGTAGGCGGCCTCGTCTACTACCAGTATGGCGCGAGGACTTCGCGGAACATCCGTGCGGGTGACCAGTACGTCGCGGAAGGCAAGTTCAATCAGGCCCGCAAGTTCTACGGGCGTGTGCTCTACCGGCAGCCGGACAACGCCGAGGTGCTTGAGAAGCTCATCGACACCTACTCCAACATCATTCCGCTGACGGTCGAGGAGGCGCGGGAGTTCTACGGCGAGAAGCAGATCGCTCTCGTCCAGCGGGCCAAGAACACCGGAGTGCAGGAGAACAACTACCTCGAGATGGCTGCGGACCTGTATGAGTCCGCTCGACTCACCAACCGTGACATGTTCTGGGGTCGCCTGCAGAATCTAGCCGAGGAGATGACGAACACCGGTCGATTCCCACGTGATTCGGAAGCCTACGCGATGGGTCGTCTCTATCAGGGGGTGTGCATGTTGCGCCTCAGGGACGGCGACATGACGAAGGACATCGACATCGACGGACGAATCAACTTCCCCGGCGAAGTGGAGCTGCTCGAGCACATCGCACTTCGTCCCGACAGCGACGAGGGACATGCGAATCTGGCCTTCGGACGTCTTTCGGTCGCGAGGAAGCTTGGACTCGAAGGCCGCTTCGGGCAGGAGCAGAAGAATCTGGTGATCGCCCAGGAGGCATTCGACGAGGCGATCAGGCGATCTCCGGATGGTCCGGCGGTGGCGTTGATGGTGCTTCGCCACCAGCTGATCCAGAAGCTGATCCAGAACTCGGCGCTGCAGAACGATTCAGCCAGCGTTTCGCAAGAGGAAGTCGCCGAACTCGAAGCCAAGCTGCAGCAGTCGCTTGATCATGCGGAGGCGATCATCGCTCGCGATCCGGCGGCCGATCAGACGAAACTCATCGAACTTCTGACGTTCATGCCCCAGGTCGACAGGAAGAACGGCAATGCCAGGTCGATCAAGCTGCTGGACGCGTATCTGGCGGAGGATGGAACCAACGACCGCATTCGAATGCTGCGAGCCAGATCGGCCCGCGCGATCGGTGACCTCGATTCCGCCGCTGAAAATGCGATGCTCGTGGTCAACGGCGAACAGAAGTCGGTCAGTCTCGCTTCGATCGAGCAGTTCGCGCAGCGTGCCGGTGCATCCAGTCTCCTGTTCGACATCGCGTACGAGCGATGGTCGACTGCCGACATCGATGAGAAGGACGCCGCCTTCGTGAAGGTGGTGGAGGCCCGGGAGCGTCTGGCCGATCTGCTCGGTGGCAACGACGAGATTCCGATCGCATTGAATGCCGATGCCCGCATCGCGATGGGCCAGGAACGCTATCGTGAAGCCGCGAAGCTGTTCGAACGGCAGATCTTCCTGGACGGTTCGCCATCGCCGGACACGCTTCGTGCCGCCGCATTCTGTCTCGAACAGACCGGGCAGACCGGTCTGGCGCTGGAGCGGATCACGCAGGCCATCGCAGCCGACCCGATGGGCCTTCGGCACTATCTGGCCAAGGCGAAGTTGGAAGGACGAATGAGCCGGCCGGGCGATGGCATCGTCACGCTGGAGTCGCTCCCGCTGGGTCTGCAGACCGACAACGAGGAAATCGCCAAGTTGATGGACTCGCTTCGGATGCTTGATCGCGACGAGGAGACGACGTCGGACATCAATGACCCGATCCTGCGTCTCGTTCGCGAAGCGGATCAGTTGATTCGTTCCGACCGCGCTGTGGAAGCCCGTTCCCTTCTGAACAACGCGATGGATTCCGACGGCACCGCCGACTACCGGGTCCTCGGCGCATTGGCGCAGACCAATGCCATCCTCGGGAACTACGACGAGGCGAACAAGCAGATCGACAAGGCGCTGCTGCTCGAACCCGACAGTGAACTGCTTCTTGCGATCAAGGTGATCTGCAGGCAGACCGGTCCCGTCGAGCGGGTCAGACTCGAGGTCGACTCGCAGGAACTCGAGGAGTCCCTGGCGCAGGCCACGCTGTACGTCTCGTACATGACGCTGGCGTCCCAGATGGAGATGAGGGCGAAGCGGCAGGACCGCGAGCGAATGGGCGATGCGGCGGATGAAACCAGAGCCATCGCGGCCGAAGCGCTTGCCGAGGCCGCCAAGCTCGAAGGCACGGTGGATGGATTCTCCATCTCGGAGTATCCCGTGCTCTTCGACTTCAGATTCCAGGAGGCGATCGATGCGTCCGACTGGGACCGTGCCGCCGAAATGGTGGAGCTGAGCGCCAGCGAGAACATCGACGACGCAGCCGGCAACCTGAGCGAAGCCAAGCTGCTGCAGGCCCGTGCAGACACCCTTGGTGACGAGGGTGATGCCGACGCTGCCCGTGCCCTGCGTCTCGAGGCCGCCGCGGCTGCACGGCGTGCCACGGAGATCTCGGGGTGGTCCGACATGAACTGGGTGATGCTGGGAATGCTGCTCGATGATCTCGGGAACACCGAAGAGGCGATGGAGGCGTACGAAGAGGCGTATCGCCGCAACCCGAGTCGTCAGGTCACCATCATCAGGTATGCACGCCGTCTGCTCGATCCGGTCAGTGGAGAGCCGCTGCGTGCCCTCCGAATGCTGCGCGAGGCGAAGGATCTGTATCCGAACAGTACCGCCATCAATGAGGTCTGGCTTGCGGCTGAATCCGAATCCGGAGACACCGCGACGGTCCTCTCGTCTCGGATGTCCAAATACAAGTCGGAGCCGGGAAATCGCGTGAATGCGATGCGCCTCGCCGCCCAGCTCGCATCCATCGAGCCGTCACGGGAATACTTCGGCACGCTGTTCGACACCAAGTCGTACACGCCTCGTCAATGGAACGCCCTGTCAGGCGAAGTTCGGCAGGACAAGCTGAACAGTCAGCGGGCCCGAATCGATTCCTTCGTCAAGGAGCTGATGGTCGGCATCGAGTCGTCGAAGGACGAAAGCATGGCCGAAGCGATGGCGCATGCTTCGATCTACATCGAACTCAAGAATCCAGACACGGCGATCGCCGTGGTCAGGAACTATATCGATGGTGCCTCCGGCAACGACGACTACGTGCTCGAGGTGCTCAGCGCCGCCCAGTTCTTCATCGATTCGGATCGCATGATGGAGGCGGCGGAACTCCTCGCTTCGACCAGGGACCGCCAGTCCGCTGAAAATCGTGAGATCGACTATTCACTCGGGATGATGCATTTCATGGCGGGTACGAACCGTCGTGCCGTTCCCCACTTCCGGTCCGTTCTCGAAGTGCGCGACTCGGAGGTCGTCCGCAGTCGTCTCGCCATCGCGCTCATCAGGCTGCAGCGGTTCCAGGAGGCTGAACAGGAAATCGCATTGATGCAGCAGGCTTCGGGGCAGATGACCTACGGCCTGTACATCCTTGCCGCGACAATGGAGGAGCAGAAGGCCGAAGCGGCTTCCGCGATCGGTGACCAGGCCGGCTTCCAGGCGGCTCGCAAGAAGTTCCTCGCCGCCCTCGAGCAGGCGAACCTGCTCGAGCCGCTTGAACTGAGCCCGTACGTGTCTCTTGTCGATACGCTGCTCGGTGACTATTCGATCAGCCGCGATCCCGTGCTGCTCGATCAGGCGATCTCCGTGGTCCAGCGGGGCATCGATCGAATCCCCGATTCGGAGGTGCTGGTCGCGAAGCGTGCCGACGTGCTCGAGGCGCAAGGCGAGTTGAACGCCGCGATCATGGATCTCGAGCAGATGAGCCGGAAGTATCCTTCATCCACCGCCATTCGTGAGCGACTCATCGTTGCGTACCTGAAGTCCGATCAGATCGACAAGGCGCAGTCCGCCATCATGGACGGGATCGCACTGATGCCGGACGAGGGCACCTGGTACGAATCGCTCGGAGACTACTACGTATCGATCACCGATCCGGATCTCAGTCTGGCGACCGAGGCCTACCTGAACGCCTACCGTCGGGAACCGTCCCGTGCGTTGCTTTTCAAGATCAACCGGGTGACGCGGACGAAGTCGGAATGGGACTACGACGCGATGATCTCCCTGTTCAAGGATTCCCAGTTCCGGCTGGAGGATGATCCCATCACGATCGGCTTGTTCGCGAGATCCCTTGCCGGGAAGGGTGCCTACGAGCGTGCATCGACCCAGTTGCGCAACGAGTACAAGGCGTACAGCGACCAGATCAAGGATGGGACCGCACCCGAGGCCATCATCACGCGCTGGTACGAGGATCTGTTCGTCGTGTTCGCCCAGCAGGACGGAGAAAGCGGAGAGACCCTCGCGTTGGAGCTCTCCGGTTCGAATCCCGACTTCTGGAACAAGTCCGGATTGGCCCAGTACTGGTCGCTGCGCGGCACCCCGACCGATTTCAGCCGAGCCGTCGAGCTGCAGCGTGGGGTCGTCGAACTCGCCCGCGAGAAGAGTCCGGAGCAGCTGCCGTTGGCGCTCTCCAGATTGGGGAACTACCTCATCAGCAACGGCGAGGCCGAGGAATCGCTGGAAGTATTCAGAGAGATGCTCGATCTGCAGCCGGACAACGCCCAGGCATTGAACAACTACGCGTACATCCTGGCCGTGAACATCGGCAAGCCCCAGGAAGCCATCGAATACGCCCGGCAGGCGGTGCTGCTCAGCCCGAAATCTCCGGAAACCATCGACACCATGGCCACGATCCATGAAATGCTCGGCAGCCACGAGGAAGCCCTGTCCAGCCGTCTTCGTCTGTACCAGCTGAATCCGACGGATCTGGCCACGATCCTCTACATCGCGGATGCATACGACAGCCACATGGACGATCCGGGCAAGTCGCTGCAGTTCGCCGAGCTCGCCATGAAGATCAAGCCCGAGGATCCCAGGGTGCTGGACGCCATGGGATGGGCCTCCTATCGGACGGGGCGTGCCCTGGAGGGAGAAGATCTCATTCGACAGTCGATTCGTTCAAAGCCGTCCGCGAGATCGCATGTGCATATGGCACAGGTGTTTATGCAGAAGGGCGACTTGAACAAGGCCGGCGAACAGCTGGGTCTGGCGGAGGATTTGAGTCCCGATGATGAAACGAAGGCGGAGATCGAGCGTCTCAAGGACGATATAGCGAGAAGTTGAACGAACTGACTGGTGACATGACGAAGAAGCGTCATGTTCAACCCGAAGGTTATGGACGGGAATCGATATGAATGCATCAGCCAGAGTACCGGCAATGAAGGGTGACCCCAGGAACCGCGGAGCGCGCCCTGCCGCCAAGGGAGGTCCTTCGATCGATCCGATCAAGGTCCTTCGTCAACATGTGGTCGGCATCATCGTATCGACGGTCCTCGGCATCATGATCGGGATCCTGGCGTACTTCATATGCCGATTCACATATCCGCTCTACAAGGGTGAGGTGATCTTCGAGATTCGTCCCGGACTTCTCGAATCGACCGACATCGGCACCAGGGAGTCGATGAGCGACAAGGATGTCCTGCGGATCGCGAACACCCAGACGCTGCTTCTGAAGCAGCGCGATGTGCTGGCTGAAGCGGTCAACAACCCCGCCGTACGCAACACCACATGGCTTCAGGACTGGTTCATCGATCCGACTTCGGGAGTCCTTCTGGAAGCCCAGGCCGTCGATGAACTGGAAGAACACGTCAAGGCGGGAGACATCCGCAACACGAACCTGTTCAACGCCCGGTGGTCCTGGCACAACGCGCAGGATGTCCCCATCGTCCTGAACGCGATCGCGAACGCATATCTTCGAAAGATCGAGGAACTCGACAATCAGCAGTTCAGCGAGAACGAGGAGCTGTTTCGTGATCAGTTGCGTCGAACACGTCTGACGCTTCAGGATCTCATCGACGAGATCCAGGGATTCATCGTCTCGAAGGGAATCACCACCCTCGACGATCCGAGATATTCGCAGGCCGCATTCGAGACCCAGAAGCTGACCGAAGCGATGACGCAGGCGACGTCCGAGATCACGTCGGTCCAGACGCAGTATCTCCAGACGGCGGCCAAGCTCGAAGGAACGATGGAGCCGACCCACGAGGACATCCTCGAGGCCGAATACGACGTCACCCTGCAGCGGCAGTTGCAGAACCTCGAAGTCCTGAGATCGAACGAACGTTCGATTCTGGCCCAGTTCAATGCCAACACCTCCCAGGTTCGAACCATCGAGCGGGAGGTCCGTGCCCTCGAGGATCAGATCGAGTCGAAGACCAACGAGATCCTTCGCCGGAACCTCAATGCCAGAAGCAAGACCCTGAGTGATTCACGCGCCCAGTTGGCGTCCGTGATCGAAGGGCTCGAGTCGGAGTTGGAGAAGAACGACGTGATGCTCCGCGATCTCGCGGCCGATTCGTCCTACTACGATTCGCTCGTCACGCAACGGACGTACCTCGAAGCCCAGCGCGACGAGGATCTCAAGCTGCTCAACAGCATCGTGCTGATGAAGATGCGTGCGGATGCAGGACGTGTCCGTCTCGCGAATTTCGCGTTGACGCCCCGCGACCTGTCGTTCCCGCAGCCGGAAATCATCATCCCCGCCGGTGTCGTCCTCTGTGTCGGTCTGTTCATCGGCTTCATCTTCCTCAAGGAGATGACCAACCAGCGCATTCGCAGCGCCGGCGATCTCGCCGTGATACCCGGTTCCAAGATCATCGGAAGCATTCCAGATGTCGACGACGATCCCACCGACATCGAGGACGCGGAATGCGCAGCGGCAAACGACCCCCAGAGCGTCATCGCGGAGTCCTATCGTCAGACCTGGTCGTCGATCAGCCGCGTGATGCAGCGCAACGGGCATGCAAGCATGCTTGTCGCCAGCGGACTTCCCGGTTCGGGCAGCACGACCGCGATCTCGAACCTCGCCATCGACGCAGCGGCATCCGGTCTGAGCGTGGCCGTGGTGGATGCGAACTTCCGAAAGCCCCGTCTGGCATCGGTGCTCGGACTCGACGACGAGTCCAGGGGGCTCGGCGACATTCTGGCCGGCACGGCCACCATCGACGACGTCACGATGACGTCGAAGGTGGGCGGGTTCACCGTGATCTCGGCGGGAACCGCTGAAAACAGGATCTACAGCCGATTCAACGACGAGTCCTTCGACCGTTTCATGGCTTCGCTTCGCAGCTCGCACTCGCTGATCCTGATCGACATCGCTCCCGCGGTGGCCGCAGGCGACGCGTTCACGCTGGCCAATCGAGTCGATTCCATTCTCATGGTCGTCAAGGCGAACAACGAGGAACGCGGCTTGATCGCAAGGCTCATCAGCCAGTTCTCGGATGTTCGTGGAGAACTGCTCGGTGTCCTGTTGAATCGTCCGCGACTCACCGCAGGTGGATACTTCAAGAAGAACTACGAACTGATGGCCAGCTATTCCTCCGACGATGAAGACTGAACGGCCGCGGGCATGTGAATGCTCTTCCTGAACACTGGGGAGTCCAGTTGAATCCCAATACATTGACGATCAGTGCGGAAGGGTTCTTCAAGGAGATCGCGGACAGCATCGTTCAGGCCGATGCGTGGTCGGTGCTCTCGTCGCAACTGCCGATTCTTCTGGTCGCATTCCTCGTCACCCTGGTGGCCACGCCGATCTTCAGGCGGATCGCGATCGCCACCGACGTGGTGGACCATCCGAGCGAGAGCAGGAAGATCCACACCCGCTCGACGCCGTATCTCGGAGGCATGGCCGTCTTCGTCGGACTGCTGGCCGGGCTGCTCATGAGCTACTCGCTCTCGGAGCAGCTTCCGATCGGGTACCGCATCCTTCCTCCGTGGATCATCATCGGTCTGATCTTCATCACGGTCACCGGGCTGCTTGACGACGTCACGGAATGCGATTCCTGGATCAAGGTCGCGGGGCAGCTCATCGCCGCGGCCGGACTGGCCTTCAGCAACGTGGGCACCAAGGTCGCCGCCGGGCTCCTCGACTGGCTCGGCATCGGTCAACTGCCTCCGGTGATGATTCCGGGGCTCGGCCAGGAGATCGACCTGACCAATCTGATCGGTGGACTGATCATCGGAATCTTCGTGCTCGGCGGCTGCAACGCGACCAATCTCATCGACGGACTCGACGGACTGCTCTCGGGAGTGACCGCGATCATCGCGCTGGGGCTTCTCGTGCTCTCGCTCATCATCGTCGACCACATCGGTCCGTCCCAGATCGAGGTGCTCCAGAGTTCGCTCCGGACTCCCGAGGAGGCCTTCGACGGGGGGCTCACGCTTGCCGGTGCACGAGTGATCCTCTGCCTCGCGCTGCTTGGATCCGTGCTTGGATTCCTGCCGCACAATTTCAATCCTGCGACCATCTTCCTGGGTGACTGCGGCAGCCTGCTGCTCGGCTACGCATCCGTGGTGGTCATCCTGATGCTCGGCGAGGCGGGGCAGACCCACCTCGTGCTGGCGGGATTGATCATCTTCTCGATTCCGATCATCGACACCATTCTCGCGATGGTCCGTCGCCGCATCCAGGGTCGCTCCATGTGGGATCCCGATGCGCAGCACATGCACCATCTCTTCAAGCGACGTTTCGGTTCGGTCAAGTCCGCGGTGCTCGCGATCTACGCGATGGGCATCCTCTTCGCTGCCCTGGGCATCGTGCTCGGGTACATGTCCGTCGTCGGCGAACTCCATCGCAAGACGATCTACATCGTGTTCATCCTGATCCTCGTGGTGAGTGCGGTGATCGGGGCCCGGATGGGTCTCCGGCAGCTGAGGACCGGAAAGGCCGCCTCGTGAGCGACGGCGGTCCGAGATCGATCCTCTTCGTGTGCATGGGCAACATCTGCAGATCGCCGATGGCGGAGGCCATGTTTCGGCATCAGGCCGTCAATCGCGGCGTCATGGAGCGATTCACGATCGACTCGGCGGGCACCGGGGGCTGGCACGAGGGCAGTCCTCCGGATGAACGGATGCAGGAGACGGCACGCCGCAACGGCGTCGCGATGGACTGCAGCGCTCGACAGGTTCGTCCGTCCGATTTCACCGACTTCGATCTCATTCTCTGCATGGATCGCGAGAACCACGGCAACCTGCTGCGTGCCGGGGCACCTCCGGAACGCGTCAGGCTGATGCTGGACTTCCATCACGACGACGATCACCGGGAAGTGCCCGATCCATACTACGGCGAGCATGACGGATTCCAGCTGGTGTTCGAACTGCTGGAGTCGAGCACGTCGAATCTGCTCGATTCGCTGCTGTCGGAGGAATCGTGACGGACGGCGCTTCGATCGATGTCGTCGTTCGACGATTGATCGGTGGTCCGGTGATCCGGACCACCCCGCTGGCCGGGGGATGCATCCACGATGTCCGCAGGCTGGAGTTCGAGGATGGGTCCTCGTGCGTGGCCAAGGTCGCATCGGGCACGGACGACCCGATGCTCCTTGCCGAATCGGTCGGCCTCGCTTCGCTCGCTTCGGTGGGGCTCGTTCGCGTGCCGGAGGTGCTCGGCCTCGAATCCGAATCCGGGGCGACGGTCCTGCTGCTCGAGTGGCTCGAGACGGGTTCGTCTTCGGATGCATCCTGGCGTTCGTTCGGCGAATCGCTTGCTCGACTCCACGCCCACGTCGGCGAGGACCGGTTCGGCTTCGACTCGGACAATTTCATCGGTCGCACCCCGCAACGCAACCGGTGGTGCGACGACTGGGTCGAGTTCAACGCAACGCATCGACTGCAGCCCCAGATCGTGCAGGCGCGCGACGCGGGACTGCTCACCGAGGGTGACCGGATCCGACTTGATGGAGTCGTCGACCGGCTGGACCGGTTCATTCCTCGTCATCCGCATCCGTCGATGCTGCATGGGGATCTCTGGTCCGGCAATGTCGTGCCGATGGTCGACGGTGGGGTGGCGATGATCGATCCCGCCTGCCACTGGGGGGATGCATGGTCCGATGTGGCGATGATGATGCTGTTCGGCGGATTTTCCGCGGACTGCTTCGAGGCGTGGGAAGCGTGCCAGACGGATCGCGAGCAATCCCGGGAGCGCATCGCGATCACGCAGCTCTACCACCTTCTGAATCATCTGAATCTCTTCGGCGCGTCCTACCACGGTCAGGCCATGGCGATCGCCGATCGGCTCGGATGAGGGTCAGCCGTTCGCAGATGCGAACGACCGCATCAGATCGGCCAGGCGTCGACAGCCTTCCGCGGGAAAGGCGTTGTAGGTCGAGGCACGCAGTCCGCCGATGCTCCGATGTCCCTTCAGGTTCATCATGCCGTGCTCCTGGGCGGTCTTGAGGAAGGCCGCGTCAAGTTCCGGATCGGGACAGGTGAAGGTGATGTTCATCGTGGATCGACAGGAATCGTCCGAGTGTCCGGAGTAGAAGTCGGATTCGTCGATCGCCTCGTAGATGACTCCCGCCTTCTCGAGGTTCCGTGCCTGCATCGATTCGAGGCCTCCCTGCTCCAGGATCCATTTGAACACGAGGCCCATGACATGGATGCCGAACGTGGGGGGGGTGTTCAGGCACGAACCCTTCTCGGCCTGCAGTTCGAATCGGAACATGGCGGGCAGATCGCGTCGAGCCTGCTCGAGCAGCGACTTGCGGATGATCACCAGGGTGACGCCGGCCGGGCCGAGATTCTTCTGGGCTCCGGCGTACACGAGATCATGCCGCGACCAGTCGATCGGGCGGCTGAACATCTCGCTGCTCATGTCGCAGACCAGACCTCCGCTGCTTCGTGGAGGATGGGGGGTCATGGTCCCGTAGATCGTGTTGTTGGAGCAGTAGTAGGTGTAGCAGGGGTCCTCCGAAGGTCGGAGTTCGTCGTCGCCGGGTACGCGGTTGAATCCGCACTCGGTTCCGTCCCAGGAGAGATGCACGTCGCCGATGATGCGGGCGTCCTCGACGGCCTTCTTCGTCCAGGCGCCGGTGTGGATGTAGTCGGCGGTCCGTCCCTGCGGGAGCATGTTCATCGGAATCAGCGCGAACATCGTCGACGCGCCGCCCTGCAGGAACAGGATCTCGAAGTCGTCGGGAATGCCGCCCAGCTTCCGGCAGTCGGCGCGGGCTTCGTCGATCACCTTCGTGAACGCGGCGCCGCGATGACTGTGCTCCATGACTCCGATGCCCGTGTGGTCGAGATCGAGGATGTCGGCCCGGGCCTGTTCGAGGACGGAACGGGGAAGGATCGCCGGTCCGGCGGAGAAGTTGAGGATGGAATCGGCCGTGGTGTCGGGCATGGTGCTCAATCCGTATTCAAAGGTGTCAGGCTTGCACTGATGACATTCGCGTTGCTTCGAATCGCCTCGATCCCCGAGTCGTCGAGCATGCCGCCGAGCTGGATGCGGGCGCAGGCCGCGTGCCCCTGGTCGAAGATGATGTTCTCCATCTCCTCGACGTTGATGCCGGCCTGTCCCACGAGTTCGAAGATGCTGGCGAGGACGCCGGGGCGATTGAGATGGCGGACGGTCAACTTGCAGGAAGCCGGCGTGTTGGTCGCCAGGTTCACGCAGTTCATGACATCGCCGGTGTCCAGGTATCGTCGGATCACCCGGACCGCCTCGTTCGCGATGGCCGCCTGGGCCTGATCCGTCGAGGCGCCGATGTGGTGCGTCCCGTAGACCCCGGGGCGGGCGATCAGATCGTTGGAGAACGTCTTGTCTCCGGACGACGGTTCGCTCGCGTACACGTCGAGACCGACTCGGAGGCCCTTCGCATCGACGGCTTCGGCCAGCGCCGCCTCGTCGATCAGGCTGCCTCGGGTCGTGTTGATCAGCGTTGCGCCGTTCCGCATCTCCTTGAGAAAGGCGGCGTCGATCATGCCTGCGGTCTGGGCGTTGGCCGCCACGTGCAGGCTGACGATGTCCGCTTCCCGAGCAACCGCATGCGGATCGTCGCAGGCGATGACGCCGTGACGTTCCGCATCTTCGGGGGTGAGGCTTCGCGACCACGCGACGACCTTCATTCCGAAGGCGTGACCGCGTTCCGCGACGGCCTGGCCGATGCGGCCCATGCCGATGATTCCGAGGGTGCGTCCGTGAATGCCTCTGGCCTTTCCATACTCCTTCTTGTCCCACTTCCCCTCGCGGAGATCGAGGGTCTGATCGGGGATCCGACGATCACAGGAGAGGATCAGCGCCCACGCCAGTTCCGCCACCGCGATGGCGTTCATGCCCGGGCAGTTGGCCACGGAGATTCCACTGGCCGATGCGGTGGCGAGATCGATCGTGTCGTAGCCCGCTCCGGCGCGGAGGATGAGCGACAGGTTCGATGCGGCTTCGATCGATGCCTTGTCGACCTTGGTCGAACGCACCAGAAGCACGTCGGGATCGCAGGCCGCGAGACGGGCCGGAAGGTCGGCGGTCGAGAGGTCGGCCTCGACGTGCACGGTGCAGCCGAGTTCCCGGAGGACCTCGACGCCCTCCGGCTGGAAGGAGTCGGCGATCAGAATGCAGGCGCCGGTGGTGCCGGTCGCCGCATCCGCGGTTGGTTGTGTCTTCGTGGTGCTCATAGGAATCCCATGGTAGCGGCGGGCACCGAAATCAGGTCGACGTGACCCGGTTCCAGACCATCCAGTCCTCATTCTCGCCGTATCGATTCGAGTCCATCGCATGGACGAAGAGTCCGCTGCGAAGCTTCGGTTCGAACCAGGTCGACTTGGGAGGCATCGAGAGGCCGGCATCGGACACGTTCATCATGTCCTCGATCGACGTCGGATGCATGGAGATGCCCAGCTTCGCCCGTCCGGACTCGACCCGAGCCATGAGTTCGCCGGGGCCCTTGATGCCACCGACGAACTGGAGCCTGGCGTCGGTTCGCGGATCATCGATGCCGAGAATCGGTCCGAAGACCCGTTCCTGCAGCATCGCGGCATCCAGTCTCGAAACGGGATCGGCATCGGGGGCGGGATCCAGTTCGAGTCGGTGCCATCCAGAAGGAAGCGCGAGGCAGAAGACGCCTTTGCGTTCGGGAATGGAATCGGTGCACGGCTCGAGCCGCCCGACTTCGGCAAGGCGCTTCAGCAGCTGTTCTTCGGTCATGCCACCGAGATCCAGCACCATGCGGTTGTAGGCGAGTACGTTCAACTGGCTGGAGGGAAAGAGCACGCTCAGAAACCAGTTGAACTCGGCGTCGTCGCCGGCTCCGGGGCATTCCTCGCGGCGGATCGTCGCCGCTCGGGCGGCGCTCGCTGCACGGTGATGACCATCGGCGATGTACGCCTCGGGCATCGAGGCGAATGCATCGATCCAGAATTGCGGATCGGCTGCCGTCCAGATCGTGTGGGTGACTCCGTCGGCTGACTTGAAGTGGACGTCGGGACGCCCCGTGGTGTCCAGCGCGAGCCGGTCCATGATGTCGCTCCGGTCCCGGAAGGTGAGCATCAGCGGGCCGGTGTGCGCATCCAGCGTCACGACATGTCGGGTGCGGTCGTCTTCCTTGTCCGGTCGGGTCTTCTCGTGCTTCTTGATGACTCCCTGCTCGTAGTCGTCCACGTGGCAGGTGCAGACGATGCCGTACTGGCTCCTGCCTTCCCATGAAAGCCGGTAGATGGCGATGGAGGGCTCGTCGTCGCGCTGCAGGATTCCCGACTCGGCGAACCGTCGAAGCGTCTCGCCCGCCTGGCGGTAGACACGATCGTCGTTCCAGGGTGTCTCGGGCGGCAGATCGATCTCGGGTCGGATCACATGCAGGAAGTTGTCCGGTCGATCCCCGGCCAGTTCCATCGCTTCGTCCGTCGTCACCACGTCGTAGGGTGGGGAGGAGACGGTCGAGGCACGGGAGGCATGGGGATGAATACGGTGAAACGACTGTATCCGCATGGGGATGCTCCTTGGACGGTGCGTTGAAGCGGCATTCTACCGTGTCCAGGGGGGAGGCCGTGTTCAACTGGGGGATCTGTGCGGGTTCTGTCGCCTGAAGCTCCGGGAAGTCCCGAGTGCTTGGATGCAGGAGTGTTGTCGGCCCGGTGGTTCGTCGATGGGAGGGGTGGATATCCGGAGTCGTCGGGTCTGCCGCTCGGTGGATCGATCCGAGACTCTCCCCGCCTTGCTTGATGGAGCTTTACGCCATGAGAAATCGAAGGAACACGAACATTCGCAATGCATTCACCCTGATCGAGATCCTGATCGTGGTGGTCATTCTTGGAATACTTGCTGCCATCGTCGTACCGCAGTTCACCAACGCCGCCGACGATGCCAACGACGCCTCAGTCCGCAGTCAATTGCAGACACTTCGCAGCCAGATCGAACTGTATCGGGCCCAGAATCCCAGTCTCAATCCGATGAACGCCGACACGACTCCGGTGTGGACCAGCCTCATCGATGGAGACTATCTGACCGCTGCTCCGGTGAATCCGCTGACCGGCGACTCTGCGGTCGGTACCGCACCTGCATCAGGAATCGGCTGGGTATGGCGTGAGAAGACGGGTGCAAGCACCAGCTTCACCCTGTATGCGACCGCCGACGACGCCACGGAGTTCACCGAGTGAAGTACGAATCGCGTGGATGACCTGGAGCTCCCACGGTGCGGAGCGGGCCAGGTTCATCGGGACGTAATCAGAGGACGGCAGCCGATCGGTTGCCGTCCTCTGCTCGTTTTCGGCCCCTGCAGCCGCGATGTTCTCGGACCGTTCGTCTGGACGGGGGGGGGTGTCCGGGGATGTTCAGGAAGGATCTCGATCCGGCTTGAGACGCCCTGCGATCGGGCCGATGGAGCCATGTGGACCAGCACAGGAGAACGCTCGTGCAGAAGGACAGGTACATGAACGCAATGTTGACGCTGATCGCCGTGCTGCTGGCCGGCCTGCTCTTCACGCAGGTCTCGGAGCGGCCGCTCGTCGATTCGGCCCAGGCGCAGATCCGAAGCGGGACCGCCCGGACCGGTGTCGTCACGAAGACGCCGCACGTCGACGAGGGCGTTTCGAGCATCGGCCAGCGGGCCTGGGATCAGCGGCAGGAGCTGATCGTTGAACTGGCCGTGATGGGTCGAATGCTCGGTGAACTGAGCGACTACGTCCGCAGCGGGCAGATGCAGGTTCGGCTCGATGATCCCGACAAGAGCGACGACGCCCAGCGGTCCCGTCGCGGAACGAGGGAGCACTGACTTCATGTCGCGTCGCGCCGGATACACGTTGTTGGAACTGATCATGGTCATCGGACTGCTCGGACTGGCCGCTGCGCTGCTGGTTCCGCATGTCGTGGGACTCTCCCGAATGGAGACCCAGGCGGCGGTTCGTCGATTGATCTCCGACATCAGCTACGCACAGTCCGATGCGCTCGCGAACCAGGAATACCGGAGGATCCAGTTTCTCGACGACGGCAGGGGGTACGCCCTCCTGAGCGTCGACGAGGCCACCTTCGGTGATCCGTTCGATCCGGAGACCGCGACCTATCTGGAGGACCCGTCGGGGACCTACCAGTCGTGGGGGCGGTACGTGGTCGACTACGTGGACGACACCCGGTACTCCGGGGTGAGTCTCGGCGACATCGAGACGGCCGGAAGCGGCAACTGGATCACCTTCGATCCGCTGGGAGGCACGGTGGTTTCCGTCGGAAACCCGGCCGGTTCCTCCCGGATCGTCGTCGAAGGGACGGACCAATCGTTCGAGGTGCTGGTCACTCCGATGACCGGCAAGTTGACGGTACAGAAGATCGACGGCTGATACACGAACAGGAGATGCAGATGGGTTTCACAGTTCCATGGTTCCGATCCTCGGTGGGCGACGTCGGTGTCGCGTTCGAGCAGGATGAAGCGAGGCTGCTTCAGCTGCGTGAATCCGCGGGGCGACTCCGCGTGACCGGTGCCGCCTGGTGCTCGCTTCCATCGCTCGAAGGTGGGAAGCGGCTCGAATCCGAATGGGGAAGGGCCCTGCGTTCGGCCGTCGGTTCCGGCGGCTTCGCAGGACGTCGCTGCACCGTCTGTCTTCCCCGCGAGGACGTCTTCATGCAGTCGATGAAGCTCCCGTCCATGCCGGATGCCGAACTGGACGAGGCCGTGGCCTGGGAGGCCGCCAAGCAGATGAATGTCTCACGCGATCAGATTCGGGCGGACTGGATCCGGACCGGAATGATCGCGACCGGTGACGAAGGCGTCGCCTCGAGAGAGGAACTCGTCATCGTCGCGTCGCATCAGGATGTCCTGGACGCCAGGCTCGAGGCGGTGTGGAACGCCGGACTCCGTCCGGTCGCCGTCGAAACGCACTGTTCCGCCGTGGCCAGACTGCTCAGTCGGCATCATCGTCGCGCAGCCGATTCGGAGAACTGCCGAACGGTGATCGAAGTCGGCGTCGAGGGCGCCTCCGTCCAGATTCTCCGTGGAGATCAGATCGCATTCTGCAAGGCGATCGACGTCGGTGGCCGCCACTTCGACGAACTCGTCGCGGACAAGCTCAGTCTGGAGGTCGACGCCGCAAGGGAGTTGCGTCAAGCGAGACTGCGTGGCGACTCCGGCCAGACCTTCATCGATCCGTCGACGGATCGGGCCGTCTTCGAGGCGGTTCGCCCGCTTCTGAACGAATGCGCGCACAGCGTACTGATGTGCCTCCGCTACGCGGCCGTCACGTTCCGAGGACTTTCTCCGGAACAAGTGGTCCTGACCGGATCCAGCGGCAGCGAACCCGGCCTGGCCGATCAGATCGCCACGACCTGCCAGATCCCCGTGCATCTCGACGACGAACAGGACACGCTGGCCCGGCTCGAGGACGATCTCCGCGGGGTGCTTCCGCACGACCCGGGAACTCCCGGAGCATGGGTGGCCGCAGCCGGAATGAGTCTGCGGGGATTCCAGTCGCAGTCCAACCCGGAGTCGAAGGCTCGATCGGGGAGGGTGGCGGCATGAAGCAGCACCAGATCAATCTCATTACGCCCCGGATGCTGGAGCGCACCCGCGCCGGTCGGCGAACCAGACGGGTCGTCGCGATCTGTGCGACGTTGGTCGGGGCGATGCTGCTGACCGCGACGCATGCGAGGCTTGAGGTGGAGCAGGCGAAGACTCGCCACGAGTCGACGACCATCCGCGCCGACAGGGCGCTGGAGCTCGAACGCAGTCTCACGAACATCGATGAAAGGATGCAGGATGTGCATTCCTTCATGGAGGAGTATCGCGAGGTGGCCATCCCCCTGGATGCCACTCGACTCATCGCCACGCTCACCAGATCGCTGCCTCCGAGCATCACGCTGGTCGAGCTCGAGTTGAACTACGACGACGGTACGGGTTCGCGACGTCATGTCGAGGGTGCGGCCAGAGGTCCCCGGAGAATGGTGGGCGAGATCGCGGGCATCGCATCCAGCGACGGCGACATCGCGACGCTGGTCCAGCTGATCGGAAGCCGGGACCCGTTCGCTGAGGTCAATCTGGACTACAGCCGATCCCGCAGCGTCCGTGACCGTCCAGCCCGGGACTTTCGTTTGTCATTCGTCGTCGACATGGACCATGCGTTCGAAGTGAACGTGGTTTCCGTCGATGCAGTCGCAGCAGGGGAGTCGAATCCATGAGCAGGCGAAAGATGGAAACATGGATGCTGGTCGCGGTCTTCGCGGTCGTCGCCGGGGTCAGTGGATTCTTCACGTGGCCCAACTACGCGGAGGCTTCGAAGCTGACGGTCGCATCGGGGACGTTGGACATGAAGATCGGTCATCTCGAGGACGTCGAGGCCGATCTCGAGCGTCGAACCCGGGCGCTGATGGAACTGCAGAAGGGCCAGGAGATGGCCTGTCGCCAGGTTCCGGATCGACCGGATGTCGCCAATCTCATGCAGCACCTCTCGATGGGGGTCGATGGCCACACCGTCGTCGACCAGACCTTCACCGTCCGGGGTCGTGGAGTGCGGGCCGAGGACGCCAGATTCGAGATCCTTCCACTGGTGGTGGAGCTCGAGACGACCTTCGACAACATCTTCGACGTCATCAGGCGTGTGGAACAGCTGAAGAGGCTGGTCCGCGTGACCTCCATCTCGATGAATTGCCGGGACGTCGACTTCAAGCAATCGAAACCAACGCTGCGTGCCTCGATCGGCATGGACGTGGTCTACGAACAATCGGATACGGGAGGCGAGTGATATGGAACGTCTGAATGTACTCATGCGTCGATTCATGATTTCGTTGACGGCGGACCGCCGGAAGTTCGGCGTATTCTGCGCCCTGATGGCCCTGGGACTGCTGTTCTGGGCCCGGATCATCGTCATCAAGAACCTTCCTCGGACGGTGATGGCGGAGGATGGGCAGACGCTGGTCTCCGGAGACCCGGATTCCGGTCGAAACGAGGCGTCTGATAATACCGGCCTCCTGGTCCGCTCGATCGAGCTGGACCTCGATCCCGAGCGCGATCCGTTCAAGATCAACGACGCTTATTTTCCCGGACAGGAAAAACATGCAACGGAGTCGGGGGAAGGACGAAAGTCGGGCCTCTCGACACCCGATCCAGAACTGGCGATCAGTCGCCTCCATCTGGAAGCGGTCATGCAGGGCAACCCCATGGCTGTGATCAGTGGTCGGACGTACCGGCCGGGGGATGTGATCGATGCGGACGGGCCGAATCCCGTCCGGTTTGCACTGGTCGAAGTCAGGCGACGGTCAGTGCTGTTGGAACACGACGGCCGGGAATACGAACTCCGGCTCGATGGTTCCAGGGGCTGAACGGATTGCGGGGGGGGCGGAGACAAAGTCATGCACATGCTCCTACGCGGTACATCTCTTCATTTCCCGGCAGCAATGCTGCTCGCGGTGCTCTTCCTTGCGGGCCCCGTCCATGCGCAGGATGCCGAGCCCGCATCAGAGCCCGAGTCCGACATCGAGATGACCTCGTACGGCACCGTCGACATGGCGGTGCAGGATGCGGATCTCGTTCAGGTGCTCGAGATGCTCTCGATGCAGAGCCAGCGGAACATCATCGCGGGGCGCGACGTCTCGGCGACCGTCACCGCGAATCTCTACGACGTGACGTTCGAAGAGGCGCTCGATTCGATTCTCCGGGTCAACGGCTACGGATTCATCGAGGAAGGCGCCTTCATCTACGTCTACCCGCTTGAACGGATCGCCGAGATCGAGAAGGCTCGCCGGCAGGTCGAAACGCGGATCTTCGAGCTCTACTACCTGAACGCATCCGATGCGGCCCAGGTCATCCAGCCGCTGCTCAGCGACGCCGGCCAGGCGGTTCCGATGGGCACGGTCGAGGAGGGGTTCAATCCCGACGAATCAGACAACGGAGCCGATGCGTACGCGTACACGGCGAAGATCGTCGTGACCGACTACCCGTCGCAGCTCGAGCGCATCGCCGAACTGCTGGTCGATCTCGACCTGTCTCCCCAGCAGGTGATGGTCGAATCCACGATTCTGCAGACCAAGGTCAGCGAGAACAACGCCTTCGGGATCGACTTCTCGCTCGTGAGTCATCTGAACTTCGAGGACATCGTCTCGCCGCTCTCGGCCGCGAACGATCTGATCTCGGGCAACTACAACACGGACAACGCGTTGGCGGGAACCTCCACCGTGGGTGGAACGGACACCGGCGCCGGCGGGTTCAAGTTCGGTGTCGTCAAGGACGACTTCGCGATCTTCCTCCGGGCCCTCGACAGCGTCACCGACGTGACCGTGGTCGCCCGTCCCAAGGTCATGTGCCTCAATCGTCAGCGTGGGGAGATCCTGGTCGGGCGTCGACTCGGCTATCTGAACACCACGCAGACCGAGACGTCGACCACGCAGACCGTCGAATTCCTCGACACCGGCATCCACCTGATGTTCCGTCCGTTCATCACGCCCAACGAGATGATCCGGATGGAGCTGTACCCGAGGCTCTCGAGCGGCGATGTCCAGCTCGAGGCGAACTACACGGTTCCGAACGAGGACACCCACGAGATCTTCACGAACGTCCGCGTCAAGAGCGGAGAGACGATCGTGCTCGGCGGCCTGTTCGAGGAACAGACCACGATGAGTCGCGAACAGGTGCCGCTGCTGGGCGACATTCCGATCGTCGGCAACGCCTTCCGGGGCCAGGACGACGAGACCCAGCGCAAGGAGATCATCTTTCTCGTGACGCCGTCGATCATCGCCGACGAACGCCTCTGGGAGATGGGGCAGGACGGTCTTGAGATCCTCGATGCCGTCCGACTGGGCGCACGAGCCGGACTGCTTCCCTTCAGTCGCGATCAGATCACCGCCGACTACAACCGCGATGCCATCGAGGCCTTCCGCAAGGGCGAACTCGATCTGGCCCTCTACTACGCGAACAACTCGCTCCGGACCTCCTCCAAGCAGCCCGAGATGGCTCGCATGCGGGACACCCTGTCCTCGAACAAGCAGGAGGCCTGGAACCGCAACATGCAGCGTCGCATCCTCGATCGCGAGATCGATCTGGTGCCGCCCAACGATCTGACTCCCGCACCGGTGGCTCCCGAGTTCGATCCGGAGCAGCCCGTGGAGCCGGCGGAGGCGCCGGTGTCGACTTCGGACGCATCGGATCTTCCCATCCTTGAAACAGACACCGACGGCGACAGTTTCGGCGCTTCGACCGATGACGTCACCCGCGCCGCGGCCGAATGAACGGAGCCGACCATGAAATTGCACACGTCAATCAGTCGCAGTGTCCTGCTCGTCCTCGTCATCGCCGGCGTCTCGGGTTGCCACGGCCCCTCCAAGGCCGGTCTCGAGGCGCGTGAGAACGCGTACGGACGCATCGACAAGGTCAACACCCAGATCGCCTACGGTCAGGCCAAGCAGGCCTTCGAGGTCGGCAATCTGCGCGAGGGGCTCGAGGTCATCACCGAAGCCGTCGCCCGGTATCCGGAAGCGGCGGAATACCATCTGCTGATGGGCCGGATCCTCATGGAGATGAGTCGGCTCGACGAGGCGAGGATGGCCCTCGAAGCGTCCATCGAACAGGACGACCAGTTGAGCGAGCCCTGGTACTTCCTCGGCATCATCTACCAGCGGTGGTCGGAGGACGAGCAGTCGCACGAACACTACATGCGTGCCGCCGATCTCGAGTCGGATCGTCCCCAGTTCCTGCTGGCCGCGGCCGAGATGCTGGTCTCGATGAAGCGATACGAGGAGGCGAACGACCTGCTGGTCGATCGCATCAGGAAATTCGAGCATCATCCCGCCATGCGTCATCTGCTCGGTCAGATCTCGGCGCTTCGCGGCGATCTGGATCGGGCGGCCCAGTACTACGAGGAAGCAAGCCTGCTGCAGCCCGACGACATGCATCTGCTGTCGGAAGTGGCCCACATGAACTTCATCGCAGGACGGATTCCCGAATGCCTGACCGTCATCGAACGCATGGAGTACAGCGGTCATTCGATCGATCGGCACCTGCTCCGCATCAAGGCCCGTTGTCTCATGCAGGCACGCCGCGAGCTCGAGGCACGACCCATCTACAAGCAGCTGCTGTCCAATCGCGAACACGACGTCTCCCTCTGGGAGGAAGCAGGCCTTCTGGCCTGGGCCATCGAGGACTGGCGAGGACTCGAGCAGTGCGGACACCGTGTGTCCTCGCTGGCTCCGGACCGCTCGACCGGATGGACCATGGTCGCGGTGGGGCATCGAGTCGCCGGCCGCTACGACCAGGCGGAGGCCGTTCTGATCAAGGCGGTGGCCTGCGAGGACGCCCAGGCGATTTCCTGGGTCATGCTGGCCACAATTCGCGAAATGAACGGTGATCTCACCGGTTCTATGAAAGCCTGGCAATCCGCATCGGATCTTGATGATTCGCTGTCGGAGCACCTCAGGCTGGTCGATGGTGCCTCTAACGGCGGTTGAAACCGCCCTGGTACTTGTGAGAAACGCGAATGCGGAAGATGACAAAGATGATGACCGCGTGCCTCGTGCTGGCCGTACTCGCAGTGAGTCCGGCCTGGGGCATCTGCCTGCTCTGGATCCGGGAAACCACCGGCCAGACGGCCGACGTGCCCTGGATGGGCCTGTGGCTGATTTCGGTTATCGGTCTCTTCCTGCTGCTGCTGCCCGTGGGCATCGCCGCACGCCGCACCCTCTCCCGCCTGCACGACTACGTCGAAGCGGCGGGGGCCCGAGGTTCGGGATCGATTCCGGCCGGACCGTTCTGGCTTCGTCCGGTCCTTCGGTCGTTCGTCAAGTCCGTGGAGCAGTTCCGCGAACGTGAACGCGACCTTCGCAATCAGCACCGCGATCTCGAGATACAGCATCACGTCGCATCCGCTGAACGCCGTCAGATCGAGGCCGTTCTGGGCGTCATGTCCGAGGCGGTCATCGTGACCAACGCCTTCGACGAGATCGTCCTGGCCAACCAGGCGGCCGGTCGCCTCTTCGGATTCGATCCGGAGCTGGCCCATCGCATTCCGATCGAGAGTCTCGTCAAGGACGAGTCCCTGCGGAGGATCGTGCACGAGACGAAGTCCGAGGGGAACTTCGTCGAGTGTCGCCATCTCGAGCATCGACTCGATGCCGTCGCCACCGGTCAGGACGGCGAAGGTCCGTTCTGCGACATCTCAATGGCCTGCGTCTCGGACCATCGCGATCAGGTCGCGGCCGTCGTGACGATCGTCAGGGACCGCACGCGTGAGCGGGAGATCTCGCAGATGAAGAGCGAGTTCGTCTCCAAGGCGAGCCACGAACTTCGGACGCCGCTGTCATCCGTGCGTGCCTACGTCGAGATGCTCGTCGACGGCGAAGCCGAGGACGAGGAGGCTCGACGCGACTTCTACCGGATCATCCAGGGTGAGACCGAGCGTCTGACACGTCTGGTCGACAACATGCTCAACATCAGTCGGATCGAATCCGGCATCGTGCATGTCGATCGCGAACGCGTCGACATGGGGACGATCATCGAGCAGGCCCTGGACACCATCGAGCCGCATGCCCGCGAGAAGGAGATCACGCTGCATCGCACCGTGGCTCCCGTCGGGCTGAACGTGCTCGGCGATCGCGACATGCTGTCGCAGGTCGTCGTCAATCTGCTTTCGAACGCGGTCAAGTACACCCCGCAGGGTGGACGGATCACGTTGAAGATCGATTCGGACAATCTGGCCCGTTCGGTCCACGTCTCGGTGGCCGACACCGGACTGGGCATTCCGCCGCAGGATCAGGAACGGATCTTCGAGAAGTTCTTCCGCATCGAGAACTACAAGCGTGTCGCCGAGGGCACGGGACTCGGATTGAACCTGTGCCGGCACATCGTCGAGACGGTGCACCGGGGGACTATCGGCCTCGACTCGCGTCTCGGCATGGGATCCCGCTTCTGGTTCTCGATTCCGATGGGCTGCGAAAAGAGTCTGGCCGCATGAAGGATTCAACGATGAAACAACGGATACTCGTCGTCGACGACGAATCGCACATCCTGCACGTGCTGACGCTCAAGCTGGGCAAGGCCGGCTACGACGTCCTGACGGCCGTCGATGGCGAAGAGGGGCTGCACCTCGCACGCGAATCGAAGCCCGATCTCGTGATCACCGACATCCAGATGCCGTACATGACCGGTCTCGAACTGAGTCGTGCCCTGGCCGACGACGAGTCGACTTCGGCCATTCCCGTCCTCATCCTCACGGCACGGGGCTATGCCCTGGCGTCGGAGGATCTCGAGTCGTCGAACATCCGCGACGTGCTGAGCAAGCCGTTCAGTCCCCGCTCACTCATCGAACTCGTGGCGTCGACGCTCACGGCCGATTCGCATCGGAGCGAGGCCGCATGAGTTCCGTCAGTCGTCCAACCCGAATGCTCGTGGCGACGGATCGCCAGCAGGATCGCCTCCGCGAAGCGGGCATCGTGCTGCTGACCTGCGATACGAACGGTCGGACGATGCCTTCGACCCGCGCCGGTGCGGACTGGCTCTGGTCGCTCGTGGCCCGGTCCGGCGTCGTGCTGCGTGCGCTTGCCGGATGCTGCGAGGCCTGGAACGATCAGGAACGTCCCACGCCGACCGAAGGCGTGCCCGGACTGTGGTTCGTGCCGATCCCCATCGAGGAACGTCGGACCCGCACGGCCTACGGGGTCGCGTGCATTCCCTGCACCGAGATCCTGGATTCGGAGTACTTCTCGGCGATGTGCCAGGGGGCCCGACTCGACGCCACATGGTGTCGTTCGCAGCTCGAGATGCTGCCGCCCGCGTCGTCGACCGATGTCGATCGGCTCGCGGTGCTGGTACGCGGTGCATGGCAGGATGAACAGCGTCGATGCAGCGACGAACAGGTGATCGAGGACGTCGGCCGGGAACTCGGCGAGTCCTACGAGGAGATCAACCTGCTGTATTCGATCACACGAAACATGACCGAGGTGGACTGCCCCGAGCGGTTCCTCTCGGTGACCTGCGAGGAACTGCGTCAGCAGCTTCCCTACGCCTGGGTCGTGGCGCTGGTGGAGGGGACCGGCGCCACGTCCGAGGTTCCGGACCACGTCGCCGTCGCCGGGGACTCCTCGCGCGAAGCCGACGATCTGGTCCGCTTCGGAACCAGGCTCGTCCGCAGCGCGGCGCCGGACCGTCCGATCGTCTTCGGACCCGACGATCCCGGCGGATTCGGAGACGGATGCGCCACGATCGCCCAGCCGATCCTTCGGGACGGACAGGTGATCGGCATGCTCATGGCCGCCTGCAAGGAGGCGGACGATCAGGATGCGTCGTCGGTCGACATGAAGCTCATGAGCGCGGCCGCCTCGCACATCGAGATCTTTCTCGAGAACGCCGGCCTGTACGAGGATCTCAATGCGATGTTCCTCGGGACACTCGAATCGTTGACGGCCTCGATCGACGCGAAGGACCGCTACACCTGCGGACACTCGCGCCGGGTCGCCATGCTCAGTCGCCAGCTGGCCGAGGCCTGCGGGTGCGACGCCAATCTGGTGAATCGCGTGCACATCGCCGGACTCGTTCACGACGTCGGCAAGATCGGCGTCCCCGAGCGCGTCCTCGTCAAGCCGGGCCGGCTCGACGAGCACGAGGTCGACTGGATTCGCCGGCATCCCGAGATGGGGCACCGCATCCTCCGCGACATTCCGAACTTCGAGGACGTGCTCGAGGGCGTGCTGCACCACCATGAACGGTGGGACGGCAGCGGCTATCCGTGTTCGCTCTCCGGAAACGACATTCCACGCGTCGCCCGCATGATCGCGATCGCCGACGCATTCGACGCGATGATGTCCAGCCGGACCTATCGGCGGGGCATGGCTCGATCGCAGGTACTCGCCGAGCTGGAGGCCTGCAGCGGCACCCAGTTCGATCCCGAACTCGTTCCCGTCTTCCTTTCGCTCGACTTCAGTTCCTACGGCGATCTCGTCGAGGAGCACACGGCGGCCGAGGAAGACGGCGACGCATCGAGAGGTCGTGCTGCATGAAGATGCATTTCGAAGAACATCGTTCCGCCGTGGTCATCCGCATCGAAGGCGAGTTCACGCACGAGGATGCGGACGGATTCCGTCGGCGATGCCAGGAATGGCTTCATCGCGGCGACGGTTCGTACGTCATCGACGGCGGTTCGTTGGAGCGGATCGATTCGGCAGGTCTCGAATCGCTGATCTGGTTCTCCGAGGAGGTTCGTCGCGGCACGGGCCGACTTCGACTGGCGCAGCTGGGTGATCTGGTCGCAAAGGCGATGATCGTCACGCGGCTCGACCGTCGATTCGAGATCTTCGACACCATCGAGGAGGCGGCGCGTTCGCTCTCCAGATCGGAGGCGGCATGATTCGACCATCCGTCCACATGCCGAACGGCACCGCGCGGCAACCGCTCGGCGAACTTCTGATTTCCCGGGGGGTGCTCACCGAGGAGCAGCTCGGGCACGCGCTCGAGCATCAGTCGCAGCATGATCATCGATCGCTGCTCGGAGAGGTGCTCATCGAACTCGGGTTCGCCAGCGATCAGCAGGTCATGGAGGTCCTGGCCGAGGGCTACGGCATTCCATGTGTCGAGCAGGTCGCCCGGGTGGCCGATGCGAGAATCATCGAGGTGCTTCCCCGTGAGTTCATCGAGGAGCACAAGGTGCTGCCGCTGTTTCTGGTGCGTTCCGTACTCACCGTCGCCGTATCGGAGCCTTCGAACCTCTACCTCGTCGAGGAGATCGCGAGGCGAACCGGACACGAGGTCCAGATCGTGGCCGCGGCCGCTTCGGAGATCGACGCCGCCATCACGTCATGGCTGCCGGCCGCGAACGTGTTCGTCATCGACGACATCTACGAGGACATCGCCGAGGAGGACTTCAGCGTCATCGAGCGCCAGGTCACCGAACTGGCGGATCTCGAACAGGTCGCGGGACACGGTCCCGTCGTCAAGCTCGTGAACTTCATCATCTATTCCGCCGTTCAGGAAGGCGCCTCGGACATCCACATCGAACCCGACGACCAGTGTCTGCGCGTTCGATACCGCGTCGACGGACGCCTCTTCGAGAAGATCTCGCCTCCGTATCGGATGCACGCCGCCATCTCCAGCCGCATCAAGATCATGAGCAATCTGGACATCTCGGAACGCCGCATTCCCCAGGACGGCGACTTCAACGTGATGCTCGAGGGTCGTCCGATCGATCTTCGCGTGTCGACGATGCCCGGCAAGTACGGCGAGAAGGTCGTCATACGAATCATCGACAGCGACTCCAGCCGCATCGGGCTCGACGAGCTCGGTTTCGGCGGCGAGATGCTGTCGCAGTGGAAGGATCTCATCTCGCACCCGAACGGCGTCATCCTCGTGACCGGTCCGACCGGTTCGGGAAAGTCGACCACGCTGTATTCGGTGCTCGGCCAGATCAATTCGCCTGAACTGAACATCTCGACCATCGAGGATCCCGTCGAGGCGAAGATCCCCGGAATCAACCAGTCGCAGGTCAACACCCGTGCGGGATTCACCTTCGCAAACGCGATGCGTTCCATGCTCCGCCAGGATCCGGACATCCTGATGGTGGGTGAGGTTCGTGATGCCGAGACCGCATCCATCTGCACCCAGGCGGCATTGACCGGACACCTCGTCTTCTCGACGCTGCACACGAACGATTCGCCCAGTGCCGTCACGCGACTCTGCAATCTCGGAATCGAGCCCTATCTGGTCGCGGCCACGCTGCGAGGCGTGCTCGCCCAGCGGCTGGTCCGGAAGATCTGCCCGAACTGCAAGGCGCCGTGGGTTCCGGACGACCGGACCTCGGAAGCGGTGCTTCGCGCCTGCGAGGGGTTCGAGTCCGTGCAGCGCGGCACCGGATGCAGCCATTGCCGCCGCACCGGATTCGCGGGACGTCTCGGCATCTTCGAACTGCTGATTCCCGACGACGAGTTCCTCGACGCCGTGGCGGCGGGGGCCACGCTTCAGGCGCTTCGTGCGCGTCTGGTCGACATGGGATTCGAGTCGCTCTGGAAGGACGGCCTCGCCAAGGTCCGTGACGGACTGACGACGCCCGACGAAGTGCTCTGCGCGACCAGGCTCTGAGGAACCATCGAATGATCAGCCAACACGATTCGACGTATGCCTACCGCGCCCGGACGACCTCCGGCGAAGCGGTGTCCGGTTCGATCGTCGGCCGCGACCGGGACGACGTCGCGGAGCATCTCCGTGAAGAAGGACTCTTCATCACATCGATCGGATCGGAGCATGCGGCTTCGCCCATCGAACTCGATTCAGATCATGTGCGGCAGCAGCAGGGACTGCGCCGCATCAAGCGATCCGACGTGGTGTCCTTCGCGCAGCAGCTGTCGGTCATGCTCGAGACCGGAGTGCCGTTGCCCGAAGGGCTCGATGCGATCGCTCGTCAGACGCGTCGCCGGGAGTTCAGGGAAGTGATCGAAGCCGTGCACGAGGATGTGTGCGGGGGTTCGCCGCTTTCCGATGCACTGGCTCGATGGCCCCGGGTGTTCCCCGGGATCATGGTGAGCCTGCTCCGGGCGGCGGAACTGTCGGGCACGATCGCCCTGATGCTTTCGAGGGTCAGCGAGTACCTCTCGAAGGAGATGAAGACGAGGCGGCAGGTGAGCGGTGCGATGCTGTATCCGTCGTTCATGCTCGGATCGGGACTGATCGTGGTGGCGTTTCTCGTCGTGTTCATCCTTCCCCGTTTCGCGAAGATCTACGAGATGCGGTCGGCATCGCTTCCCACGCCCACGAAGTTCCTGATGTCGATCGGCACGTTCGCCACCGACGGATGGATGTTCTACGTCCCGGCCCTCGCTCTCGCGGCGGCGGCCTTCGTCGTCGTTCCCAGGACGGTCGTCGGCCGAAGGGCGATCGACTGGTCGAAGCTGCATCTGCCGGTCCTCCGGACCATCCACGTCAATCTGTACGTGACACGGTCGACCCGGACGATGTCCACGCTGCTGGCGGCGGGGGTGAACCTCATGGACGTCATCCATTCCTGTCGTGCCGTCACCAAGAACGTCGTCTTCGATCGAATCTGGACGAACATGGAAGCGCATGTCCGCGACGGCCGACGGCTCGGTCTGGCCTTCGAGGAGAGCGGCATCGTGCCCGCGAACGTGGCTTCGATGGTCGCGGCCGGTGAGCGTTCCGGCCGTCTTCCCGAAGTGATGGACCGTGTCGCCGAATACAGCGAAGAGGAACTGGAACTCGCCATCCGCAAGAGCACTTCGCTGCTCGAGCCCGTAATGATCATCCTGATGGGACTGCTCGTGGGCGCGGTCGCGATCGCGCTGCTGCTTCCGATCTTCCGCATGAGCAGTGTCGTCGCCGGCTGACGTTCAGATCGAAATCGCGGCCGCCTCGGAGGGCACGTGCGATCGCCAGTCGTGCAGGGCCTGTCTGATCTCGCTGCTGCACCGGGCGGTGCGGACGCGCTCCTTCAGCGGCTTGACGTGGCCCATCGTCTTGCCGTACCAGGAGATCGCGCTGCGAAGCCTGTGCAGCACCATGTGCTCGTTCTGATGCTCCAGAATGAGATCGAGGTGCCGCTCGATGCAGTCGATCCTCGATGCGAAGGGCGGATCGGGTGCTTCGACCCCGTGCGTCAGGAGCGACTGGATCTGCTGGAAGATCCAGGGGCGGCGCAGCGCTCCGCGGCCGACCATGACGGCATCGCACCCCGTCGCGTCGATCATCCTTCTCGCATCCATCGCGCAGTTGATGTCTCCGTTGCCGATCACGGGTATGGAGTCGACGGCCGCCTTCACCTCCGCGATGCCGTCGAGCCGCACGCTGCCCTTGAACCGCATCTCGGTGGTTCTGCCGTGCACGGTGATCGCGGCGATGCCGACGTCCTCGAGTCGGCTGGCCAGTTCCGCGGCGACAAGCTGTCGATCGTCCCATCCCAGCCTGATCTTCGCGGTCACGGGTGTTCCCGTCGTGGGGGTGACCGCCTCCACGATCCTTGCGGCGAGCCGGACGGTCGAGTCTGGGTCGCAGAGAAGGAGTGAGCCTCCGTTCTTCTTGGCGACCTTGTCGACGGGGCATCCCATGTTGATGTCCACGATCAAGGCACCATGATCGACGGCCCATCGTGCGGCGTCGGGCAGCGGATCCTGCTGGTTGCCGTAGATCTGCATGCACAGGGGGCGATCCTCCTCGCAGGTCTCGGCCAACGCCAGGGCACGAGGTGATCCGCGGAGCAGGCTGTGCGAGTTCAGCAGATCGGTGCTCGCAAGGCCGACCCCGCCCTGTTCGCGGCAGAGCCTTCTGAACGGCAGATCGCAGTGGCCGGCCATCGGAGCAAGGAGTGCCGGGGAATGCAGTTGGACCCCGCCGATGCAGGGGCCTTCCAGATGCCGTTCAGGGGGTGCCATGGGGCGATTCTAGCACCGAGAAGTCGGTGATCCGACAGTCATTCTGGCAGGTTCGTGGACGCTCTCGGCACCGGCAACAGGGAAAAGCCGCTTTCAGAGGCCGATCAGGGGCCATGAGCGTGGATGGCATCCCGGTACGGGCGATTGCCGCTGGCATGATGATTGCAACATGTTCAATGAGCCGACCACCCCACCTCAGAGGGGGTCGGCTGGAAGGAGCTAACTATGAGCAAGATTATTGGTATTGACCTCGGCACGACGAACTCGGTCCTTTCGGTGATGGAAGGCGATCAGCCCAAGGTGCTGATCAACGCTTCCGGAAACCGGACCACTCCATCGGTGGTGGCCTTCACGGACAAGAGCGATCGTCTCGTCGGCGAACCGGCCCGTCACCAGCAGGTGACCAATCCGAAGCACACGGTCTTCTCGATCAAGCGCTTCATGGGTCGTCGTCACGACGAAGTGCAGTCCGAGGAGAAGCTGGTCCCGTACGGAATCTCAGGCGGTCCGACCGAGCTCGTCTCGGTCTCCATCCAGGGCAAGGACTACACGCCCCCGGAGATCTCCGCCATGATCCTCCGGGAGATGAAGCGGATCGCCGAGGAATATCTGGGCGAGTCCGTCGACAAGGCCGTCATCACCGTTCCCGCCTACTTCAACGACGCACAGCGTCAGGCGACCAAGGACGCCGGTGAAATCGCCGGCCTCAAGGTGGAGCGGATCATCAACGAGCCGACCGCGGCCGCCCTGGCCTACGGTCTGGAGAAGAAGACCAACGCGAAGATCGCGGTCTTCGACCTCGGTGGTGGTACCTTCGACATCTCCATCCTCGACATCGGGGACGGCGTGTTCGAGGTCCTTTCGACCCACGGCGACACGCACCTCGGCGGCGACGACTTCGATCAGGTCCTGATCGACCACATCGCCGAGGAGTTCCGCAAGACCGAAGGCATCGACATCCGCGACGATGCGATGGCCCTTCAGCGTCTCAAGGAAGCGGCGGAGAAGGCCAAGTGCGAACTTTCGCAGCAGCTCGAGACCTCGGTGAACCTGCCGTTCATCACGGCCGACTCGAATGGTCCCAAGCACCTCCAGTCCACCATCAGCCGCGCCACCTTCGAACAGATCGCAGGTGAACTCTTCAATCGGATCGGCGGCCCGTGCCGGACCGCGTTGAAGGATGCCGGGCTGCAGCCCTCCGACATCTCGGATGTCGTGATGGTCGGTGGTTCGACGCGCATTCCGATGGTCCAGGAGATCGCCAAGGAGGTCTTCTCGACCGCCGAACTGGATCGATCCATCAATCCCGACGAGGTCGTGGCGATCGGTGCCGCGATCCAGGGTGGTGTCCTGCAGGGCGACGTCAAGGACGTGCTGCTGCTGGATGTGACGCCGTTGAGCCTCGGGGTCGAGACCCTCGGTGGTCTGATGACGTCGCTCATCGAGAAGAACACGACGATTCCGACCTCTCGGAAGGAGACCTTCTCGACCGCCTCGGACAACCAGACCTCGGTCACCATCCATGTGCTTCAGGGTGAACGCGAGTTCGCCCGCGACAACCGGACCCTCGGCAAGTTCGATCTCACCGACATCCCGTCGGCACCCCGCGGTACCCCGCAGATCGAAGTGGAGTTCGCTCTGGACGCCAACGGCATCCTGAACGTCTCGGCCACCGACAAGGCCACCGGCAAGAGTCACAACATCCAGATCACCGGCTCGTCCGGACTGGACAAGGACGAGATCGACCGGATGAAGAACGAGGCGGAAAGCAACGCCTCCGACGACAAGTCACGTCGTGAACTCATCGAGCTCAAGAACCAGGGCGAGCAGATCGCCTACCAGGTCCGCAAGCAGCTCGAGGAGCACGGCGACAAGGTGTCGGCCGAGAGCCGATCGACGATCGAATCGTCGCTCACGAATCTCGAGTCGAAGCTCAAGGAAGACGACAAGGCGGCGATCGAAGCCGCATTGAAGCAGCTCAACGACAATGCCATGGAACTCGGTAAGGCCGTGTACGAAGCCGGCGCCGATCAGGCTGACGCTCCCGAAGCGGCTGCCGCCGGCGGAGAAGAGGCCGGTCCAAGCGGCGACGACGACGTTATCGATGCGGAATACGAGGTCAAGGAAGACGAATGACCTTCCTCAGATCCTGATTCTTTCCGGCACGACCTGAAAGGGGAGGCCCGCAACGCGTGTTGCGGGCCTTCTTTTTTGCACCGAAGAGGTTTGCGGTGGGCTATGATGAGGGTTCAACCCCGAAACGAGGATTCACACCGATGACGACCATCTCCACCAACACCGACACCACCTCCGCCGGCACCATCGGCGAAGATCATGTGGCCTCCCTGCGGGCCGACTTCGACGGCAACCCGAAGTGGAAGCTGGCCCAGAACGCCGTCAGTCAGACCGCGGTCGACGACGTCGCGATGGATCGATCGATCGTCGCGGGCCTGGACTACACCTTCTCGACGCTGCTGGACGACTGGAAGGTCACGAACCAGCGGCAGTCCGGTCGCTGCTGGATGTTCGCGGCGCTTAATCTGATGCGCGTCGGTGCGATGAAGAAGATGAACCTCAAGGAGTTCGAGTTCAGCCAGAACTACACGCTCTTCTGGGACAAGTTCGAACGCGCCAACTACTTCTACGAGGCGATCATCGAGACGTCCGACCGGCCGATCGACGATCGGGCCGTGTGCTTCCTGCTCGATCGTCCGCTCGACGACGGCGGGCAGTGGAACATGTTCATGAACATCGTCCAGAAGCATGGTCTCGTCCCCAAGTCGGCCATGCCCGAGACGCAGAGCTCCTCCTGCACCAGGCGGATGAACGTCATCATGTGCGGCATGCTCCGCCAGGGGGCTCGGCAGCTCCGTGCGGCCAAGGAGCGTGGCGAGTCCATCGAGACCGTCCGGTCCATCAAGGACACCCTGGTCGAACACGTGTGGCGTGTGCTGTGCATCCATCTCGGGACGCCTCCGACCGACTTCGACTGGCAGTGGAACGACAAGGACAAGGAATTCCATCGTGCGGGACGCATGACCCCCCAGCAGTTCGCCGAGACCTACGTCGACCTTCCTCTCGACGACTTCGTGTGCATCGTCCACGACGCGCGGGAGACGAGCCCGACCGGCCGCACGTACACCGTCGAGCACCTCGGCAACGTCGTCGGCGGTGAGCCGGTCCTGTACCTGAACGTCGACATCGACGTGATGAAGTCGATCACCCAGAAGGTGCTCGAACGCGGCGAGCCGGTGTGGTTCGGGTGCGACGTGGGCAAGATGTTCCGCCGCGACATGGGCCTCTGGGACGCCGACCTCTACGACTTCGGCAATCTCTACGACGTTCCGTTCGATCTCGACAAGGGCGGCCGACTCGACTTCCACGAGACCCTCATGACCCATGCAATGCTGTTCACCGGCGTCGACGTCGTCGACGGCACGCCGCGAAGGTGGCGGGTCGAGAACTCGTGGGGCAGCGAGAAGGTCGGACGCAAGGGCTTCCAGGTGATGAACGATTCCTGGTTCAACGAGCACATGTTCGAGATCGCGGCCAGACGTTCGGACCTTCCCGAGGAACTCCAGGCGGCTCTCGATACGGAGCCGATCGTGCTTCCTGCGTGGGACCCGATGGGATCGCTCGCGGGCTGAGAAGCGTACTTTCAGTGCATTGAACGGTTCAGCCGCCTTCAGGATCGGTGATCTGTCCTATTTTCGCTTCTAAGGCGGTCCTTCTTGATCTAGGATGGATCCTCGTGGAATCGGGGCGGTGGCCCAATGTTCAATCAGGGAACGGGAGAGAAAGACGATGAAGACGTACGCATTTGTGTCCGCAGGGGCTTTGTTGATCGGAGCTTCTGCACATGCGCAGACCTCCGCAGTCGATGGTGTGCTCGAAAACGATTTTTCGGACACCTTGATGTCCGGAGCGGTGCAGAACACCTCGACCAGCTTCGGAGACAATGACAACCCCGACCCCGGTCTGGCCATCGGTTCCGAACTGAACTTCGGTCTCGCATCGATCTCGAACGGGAATCTCTACATCTTCCTGGGCGGCAACCTCGAGACGAACTTCAACAAGCTCGAGATCTTCGTCGACTGCCGGGACGGCGGACAGAACCGTCTTCGTGGTGACAATGCAGACGTCGACTTCGACGGCCTCAACCGGCTCGGCGACGACGGCAGCGGCAACGGGATGACCTTCGACGCCGGATTCAATCCGGACATGTGGCTTACGATCACCTGCGGCGTCGACGGCGACGGCGCGATGGAGTTCTTCGCCAGCTACGGCGAGCTCCGTACCGAGGGCGGAGGCTACGGTGGCTACCTCGGGATGGGTGGTTCGGGTGCGGAAGGCGCACTGGTCTCCGCCAAGGGCATGTCGATCGGAATCGACAACTCGAACATCGGCGGCGTCTCCGGCGGCACCGGCATCGACTGCGGCAGCGACGGCGACCCGGAGGGCGAAACCGGAATCGAGCTCGCGATCCCGCTCTATCTGTTCGACTGGGACGGTGAAGGCCTCCAGATCGATTCCGCCAGCGTCTGTGCCATGATCAACTCCTCGGGCCACGACTCCGTCTCGAACCAGGTCCTCGGCGGCATCTTCAGCGGCGACAGCCTGGGCGATCCCAGGGACATCGACTTCAACGCCATTGCCGGCAGCCAGTACTTCCAGAGCGGCGCCAAGGCCGAGCCGTGTCCAGGCGTCCTTGGATCATGCTGCGTCGTATCCGGGGAATCGGTCTCCTGCCTCACGGTGCCCGCCGCAATCTGCGATTTCTACGGTGGCGACTACGGCGGTGACGGTTCGAGCTGCGACGTCGATTCCTGCGAACCTCCGGTCCAGTGTGAGAGCGACATCAATGGAGACGGGCGAGTCGACGTCGGGGATCTGCTGAAGGTGATCGCCGATTGGGGCTGCATCGAATAGAAGATGGTCGTCTATACTTCCAACCGGGAGTGATTTCTGCTTCGGAGATTCCAGATGACCGCATTCATCCGTTCGCTGGCATTCATCGGCACCATGCCGATCGTCCTTTCCGCGTTTGCCGATCGGGGTGAATCATGGGGCGGAGGCATGGGAGCAATCCCGTACTTCGACCAGACGCCGGGCTGGCAGCAGCAGTGGACCCATTCCGGCAGCGGATGCGAATACGACGTGGATGGTTCCGGTGCAATCGACGTCGGTGACCTGCTCGCCGTCATCGGAGGCTGGGGCTCCTCGTCTCCCGATCTGAACGACGACGGCACCGTGAACGTCACGGATCTGCTGCTGGTCATCCAGCAGTGGGGAGCCTGCGGCGATTCATGGAGTCAGCTCGACGAGTCGGATCCGGATCTCTCGAACGCTTCCCAGGGCGTCATCCGACTCTGCATTCCGCTCGACCGCCTCGGCGTCTCGGTCGGTGATGCGATCTCGTTCGACGTCGTTTCGACCGGTCCGGCCGAAACCGACCCCGGAGTCGATCATCTGAGCAATCCCAAGCAGGCCACGCCGTGGTGGTACGTCGAGTCCCAGGCGGGCGAGTTCCTGTCCTACACGGTGACGAGCGCCGGTGGTGCGGGGATGACGTTCGTGGACACCGCGGGCGACGTCTTCGCCGACGACTGCCTGGACATCCTCGAGGTCATCGTCACCAACGACGCCTTGGAACTGCAGGTGGAGATCCGGACCGCCGGTGATCTGTATGCCGAGAGCTGGTCGCAGTTCATGGTCCTGTTCGACGCCGGTTCCGGCGGCACGGGATCGAATCCCTGGGCCCGCAACATGGATCTCGGCCTCGCCCTGATCGATGCGGCCGTCACCGGAGGCTGCCAGCGTGATGACGGGACCCAGTTCCGCGTCTGGGCGCCCAATGCAAACGAGGTCACGGTCGCAGGCAGTTTCAACGACTGGGACTTCCTCGCCAATCAGCTGACCGGCGAGGGCAACGGTTTCTGGTCCTCGGACGTGCCGGGTGCTCTGCCCGGGGACGAATACAAGTTCGTCATCCGCAACGGAGACAACTGGTACTGGCGGAACGATCCTCAGGCTCGCCGGGTCACCAACTCCACCGGCAACTCGATCATCTACGATCCCGGATCCTACTCGTGGTCCGGCGACACCTTCTACATGCCCTCGTTCGACGATCTCGTGATCTACGAACTGCACATCGGCAGCTTCGGTTCCAATGCGCCGGGCAACATCCAGGAGGTGACAAGTCGCCTCGACCATCTTGCCGACCTCGGAGTTAACGCGGTCGAGTTGATGCCCTTCGTCGAGTTCCCCGGCGACGTGTCATGGGGATACAACCCCTCGTATCCCTTTGCGGTCGAGAGTCACTACGGCGCTCCCGGCGACTTCAAGTGGTTCGTCGAGCAGGCGCATGCCCGCGGCATCGCGGTCCTGGCGGACGTCGTCTACAACCACCTCGGGCCGTCCGATCTCGATCTGTGGCAGTTCGACGGGTGGAACATCGAAGGCAACGGCGGCATCTACTTCTATCAGGACTCGAAGGCGGAGACGCCATGGGGTCCGAGGCCGGACTTCGGTCGCGGCGAGGTGCGGCAGTACATCCGGGACAACGTGCTCTACTGGCTTCAGGAGTATCAGATGGACGGAATCCGGATGGACGCCACCAAGTGGATCCACCGGACCGACGAGGGCGAGGCGATTCCCGAGGGATGGACCCTGCTGCAGTGGATCAACAACGAGATCGACGCCAGCCAGCCCTGGAAGTTCTCGTCGTCCGAGGACATGGACGCCAATCAGGCCATCACCGACGACACCGGATCCGGCGGCGCCGGATTCGATGCCCAGTGGGACTCGCAGTTCGTGCACCCGCTCCGTGACGTGCTGACCGCCGGCTCCGACGCCGATCGGGACATGGGCACGGTCCGGTCCTGCGTCACGTACCAGTACAGCGGCGATGCGTTCAGTCGCATCATCTTCACGGAATCGCACGACGAGGTCGCATCGGCCAACGGCAATCAGCGACTGACCGAGGACATCTGCCCGGGCTGCGCAGACAGCTGGTACGCCAAGAAGCGATCCACGCTGGGAGCGGCCTTGGTGATGACGTCTCCGGGAGTTCCCATGCTTTTCATGGGGCAGGAGTTCCTCGAGGACGGCGGTTGGGACGACTGGATCCCCCTGGACTGGTCCCGTGCGGACACCTACTCGGGCATCCTGCAGCTGTACAAGGATCTGATCTCGCTGCGTCGGAACTTCTGGGGCAACACGGGAGGTCTGCGTGGCGGAAACACGAACTTCCACCATGAGAACAACACGGACAAGGTCGTCGCCTGGCATCGCTACGGCGGCGGAGGGCAGGGAGACGACGTGGTGGTCGCCGCGAACTTCTCGATCTCCGGCAAGTCGAACTACCGCATCGGACTTCCCGCCGGCGGCACCTGGTACGTTCGGTTCAACAGCGATGCGTCCTCCTACGACGATTCGTTCTCCGACTGGGGCACGGTCGATCTGAATGCGGAACCGGTCCCATGGGACGGAATGCCGTATTCTGCGGAGATCCAGATCGGTCCCTACTCGGCCGTGATCTTTTCACAGTAAGGACCGGACTCAAGTGTCTGATCGCCGAAGACGAGCGTTGGTCACCGGAGCATCTTCGGGCATCGGTGCGGCCTATGCCCGTCGTCTGGCTGCCCAGGGGTACGACCTGGTCATCACGGCCCGGCGGGAGGATCGACTCGATTCGCTGTCGGGGGAACTCGGGGCCACGCACGGTGTCGAGGTGTTGAGCGTGGTTCTAGATCTGGCGAAGCCCGATGCGGTCACCCGTCTCGTCGAGGTGCTCGATGCGAACTCGATCGAAGTCGACTACCTCGTCTGCAACGCGGGGTACGCGCTCGATCAGGACTTCCTCGATGCCGAGTACCAGCGCCACCACGACTTCCTCCAGGTCCTTCTGGGAAGCCTCGTCGAACTGTCGCACGCGCTTTCGCCGGGGATGGTCGAGCGGGGCTGGGGCCGGATCGTCAACGTCGCATCGGTGGCTTCGTATCTGTCGCTCACCCCCGGGAGCCTGTACGGTCCCGTCAAGTCGTTCGTCCTGGCATTCTCCCGCTCGCTCAAGGCATCGCTCCACTCGCAGGGCGTGCACGTGACGGCTCTGTGTCCGGGCTACACACGGACCGAGTTCTTCAGGAACATCGGGGTCGAGGACAAGGTGTTCGGCATGCCCGGATTCCTTCTTCTGGACGTCGACCACGTGGTCGCGGCCTCGGATCGAGCCGTCGAACGCGGCAAGTCGGTGTGCATTCCCGGCTTCTTCTACAAGGTGCTGATCTTCAGCAGTCGCTTCCTGCCTCTGGGGATCTTCGCCAGTCGCAAGTTCCGTCAGACGCTCCCCACATCGCGCTGACCGGCAGCGGGTACACTCCAGCCATGGATCTCTCCTTCTGGATGATGGTGTTGCGTCTGCTGCTCGCGCTGGTCTTCGGTGCGTTGATCGGCTGGGAACGTCGTTCCAAGGGAAAGGTCGCCGGACTGCGGACCATGATGATGGTCAGTCTCGGTTCCGCGGCCTTCACGCTCGCCGGCATCGGCGCGATGGAAGGCATCTACGCGGCCGAACAGGCGCACGGCATCGAATCGACGATGCGGCTGGACACCAGCCGGGTGATCGCCGGCATCGTCGGCGGCATCGGATTCATCGGCGCCGGCACGATCATCCAGGCCCGTGGCCGTGTGCACGGCGTCACCACCGCATCCTGCATCTGGGTCGCTGCTTCGGTCGGGGTCGCCTGCGGTCTCGGGTTGTACGATCTCGCCGTGGTCGTATCGATCTTCGCGGTCTTCGCCCTGGAGATCTACCGCTGGTCGGGTCGGCGTGAGGACGAGTCCGACGGCTTCGAGGCCACCGACGACAAGGTCGACTAGGAACTCCAGGTCAGGACGTCGACGATGCCGGTCAGACCGAGCACGCAGCTGACGATTCCATTGAGCGTGAAGAAGGCCATCGTGATCCGCCCGGTCCCGAACCGGGCGATGAGACTGTGTTCCCAGGCAAGCAGGCCGACCGCCGCCACGACTCCCGCGAGAAACAGGAATCGAAGTTCCGGAGCCATCGTCCACGCCAGGATCAGGAAGCCGATCGAGACCGCATGCAGCACGCGGCTGATCCACAGGGCTGGGCCCACGCCGAGTCGCGACGGCATGCTGTGCAGTCCCTGCGTCCGATCGACCTCGACATCCTGCAGGGCATAGAGGATGTCGAATCCGGTGACCCAGGTCAGGACCATGCCCGCAATCATCCAGAGGGCGGGCTGCTGGGCAAGCGCCGTCGGTTCGACCGCGATCGCCGCGGCCAGCGGGCTCATGGCGAGCGAGGAGCCGAGCCATGCGTGGCAGAGGAACGTGAATCGCTTGGCCAGTGGATACAGGCTGATCCAGAGCAGTACCGGAACGGCGAGCATGATGGGCCACGGGTTGTCGGAGATCCAGAGGAACCCCAGCGATGCGAGGAGGAAGAGCATCGTGCCGACGGCGATCGACAGCAGGGCCTGTTCGCTGCGGAGACGACCGCTGGGAAGGGCCCGGTTGGCGGTTCTCGGGTTCAGTGCGTCGATATGGCGATCGAGCAGTCGATTCGCGACCATGGCCACGGTTCGGGCACAGATCATCGCGACGGCCACGAGGGCCAGTTGCAACACGAACACGCCCCAGTCCGGTCCTTGGGCAACGGAGAGCGTCGCCATGAACGCCGCCAGAAGGGCGAACGGAAGGGCAAAGACGCTGTGCGCGATCTTGATGTCCCCGGCAATCGTGCGGGTGGCGTTGAATCGTGCGGGATTGATCGTTGAGGCCTCCATGAACCTGTGAGTATAGAAGGTGCGGCGGATCGTCTCAGGCCGGACATCGACCCCGTATACTTCCTCCCATGTCTGCCAAGGTAAAGACCGCCATAACGCCCGTCCGTTCCGAGAACTATCCCGAGTGGTACCAGCAGGTCGTCAAGGCCGCTGACCTCGCGGAGGCGTCCCCGGTCCGTGGTTGCATGATCATCAAACCCTGGGGCTGCGCGCTGTGGGAACAGTGCCAGCGGGTGCTCGATGGCATGTTCAAGGACACGGGACATCGCAACGCCTACTTTCCGCTCCTGATCCCGAAGAGATTCCTCGAGAAGGAGGCGGAGCACGTCGAAGGCTTCGCCAAGGAATGTGCGGTGGTCACCCACCACCGACTCGAAGCTGGGCCGGACGGAGGGCTCGTGCCGGCGGGCGAACTCGACGAGCCTCTGGTGGTGCGGCCGACGTCGGAGATGATCATCGGCGAGGCGTTCTCCAGATGGATCGAGTCGTACCGGGATCTGCCGCTCCTGATCAACCAGTGGGCCAATGTGGTCCGGTGGGAGATGCGCACGCGTCTGTTCCTTCGGACGGCGGAGTTCCTCTGGCAGGAGGGGCATACGGCCCACGCGACCTCGGAGGAGGCGGTCGAGCACACCGAGCGGATGCTCGACGTCTACGCCGACTTCTGCGACAACTGGATGGCCATGCCCGTGCTGCGCGGCCGCAAGACCGAAGCCGAACGATTCCCCGGTGCCGACGACACGCTCTGCATCGAGGCGATGATGCAGGACCGCAAGGCGCTGCAGGCGGGCACATCCCACTTTCTCGGGCAGAACTTCTCCAAGGCGCAGGACATCATCTACCTGAACGACAAGGGCGAACGGACCCATTGCTGGACCACGTCCTGGGGTGTCTCGACCCGACTGATCGGTGGATTGATCATGACCCACGCGGACGACGACGGCCTGGTGCTTCCTCCACGTCTGGCTCCGGCCCAGGTGGTGATCATTCCGATCACCTTCAAGGCCGACGATCCCGAGGCGGTGATGGACTACTGCCGCTCGCTCGCGGAGGAACTGAAGGGAATCGTCTACGCAGGACGCCCCATCGGGGTCGAGATCGATGATCGCGACATCCGCGGCGGCGAGAAGACCTGGTCATGGGTCAAGAAGGGGGTTCCCATCCGGCTCGAGATCGGCCCTCGCGACATGGCCGAGGACTCCGTCTTCATGGCTCGTCGCGATCGACCGGCGAAGGAGAAGCAGGGCGTGCCGCGCGGCACGTTCCTCGAGACGATCGTTCCGCTGCTCGACGAGATGCAGCAGGGGCTCTACGACCGTGCTCTTGCGCACCGCACCGAGCACACGCGGGAGATCGATTCCAAGGAGGAGTTCTACGAATGGTTCACCGCTCCCGAGGGCGAACCGACTCCGATCCACGCTGGATTCGCGATGTCCCACTTCTGCGGCGATCGGGAGGTCGAGGAACGCATCAAGAGTGAACTCGGCGTCACCGTGCTCTGCGAACCACTCGGAGATGCCGAGCCGGGCACGTGTCCGTTCACCGGGCAACCGAGTCCGCGTCGGGTGTTCTGGGGCAAGAGCTACTGAACGCCGCCGCTAGGCGCGGATGTCGACGCTGCGTCCGAGTTGCGACTCGATCGCCGCTTCGATGCGATCGGCGGCACGCGTGTACATCGAGAGGTTGCCCGGAGTCTTCGGGACCGAACTGGATTCGAACTCCGGCGCGGCGTTCACCCGCGCCGCGACCGGTGTGCCCGTCACGGCCGGCGGGCGCAGTGCGACCGGTGGTCTGGCCGATGCGGCGCGCAGCGACGCATGCAGCGGAATCGAGTTGGTTGGATCGAAATTCATGATTGGTCATCGGCCGCATTCGGCCACTCGGGTCAGGTCAGGGCAATACATCGGGATCTCTCCCGGCAGTTCTTGAAGGTCTTTTCAAGGCCGATAATGGTCCGGCGCTGCATCCGCAAACGCATCAATTCTCGGCAGGGGGGAGTGTGACGCGCAGCAATGACGCGTTGGCGGTCAGTCGAAGTTCGACCGATTCCATCGCAGCGGGGATCAGCACCGTTCTTCCCTTCTCGAGCCCGGGGCCGGGCTGGCCCTCCAGGCTTCCTTCGCCGGCCAGCATCATGAGGACCTCGGGGGCGTCGCCGATTTGGAGCGTGATGACGTCGGCGTCGACCGCATCGATCCGATCGATGAGGTAGTGGGGCGTCTTCGAGAGTCGTGTCACCTGCGCGGAGCCGTGTCGTGTCCGTTCGCATGCTTCCATCTTCGCGGCGGGTTCGAACGCGATGCACTGCAGAGCCTGTTCGATGTGGAGCGTCCGATCGGTGCGGCCCCAGTCGAAGACGCGGAACGTCGTGTCGCTCGGCGTCTGGATCTCGGCGACGAGGATGCCCTTGCCGAGTGCGTGGCATGTTCCGCTGGGAAGATCATGGCAGTCGCCGACCCGGGCCGGAACGACTTCGACGAGGTCGACCACGCTGCCGTCCTCGATGGCGCGTGCGAACGCATCCGGGTCGACTCCCGGTCGGATGCCCTTGTAGAGCATGGCGCCCTCTTCGGCTTCGAGGATGATCCACGACTCGGTCTTGAGGTGGTCCTCGGGATGGGAGCGGACCCACTGCTCGTCAGGATGGACCTGCATGGAGAGGTCCTCCCGGGCATCGAGATACTTGATCAGCAGCGGGAACCCGCCTTCATCGGAGCATGATGCCCGACCCATGATCCAGCTGGAGTCCTCCTCGAGGAGTGCATGCAGGGTCTTCCCCGCGAGCGGGCCGCTGTCGACGACCGAACGCCCTTCCTCGATCGAATCCGGCAGGTCGGCGAGTTCCCATGATTCGCCGACCGCATCCATGGCGCCGAGGTCCTTCCCGTAGTCGGCGAGACGTTGTCCTCCCCAGACCTTGGGTTTGAGAATCGGAGCAAACGTCATTGGCACGGGGTTCATGGCGGGTCACCGTTTTTTTCTGGGGGTCGTGGCTGTCCGACGTACAATACGTCATGGAACGCATGGAGATCCGATGAAACGTACTTCCATTGCCATCATGCTGATCACATCGTGCTTCGTCTGCTCCTGGTCGATGGCACAGACGGTGATTTCGATGCCGGCTCCCGCCCCGCGTGTCGCCGGAGAGTCCTCCGTGATGCTCATGGTCGCCCGGGCCATGGAAGCGGCATCCCATGCCGAAAATGGTGCGGATGCTCTGTACCGCTACTCCCATGCGAAGCAGACTCCGTACAACGTCTACCACGTGCGTCCCCGAGGTTCGGCACTCGACTGGGATTTCGACGTCAACCATTCCTACTTCAGCCCCCGCCTGTTCTGGGGTTCCTACTGGGGCTGGGGATGGCCCGGCTGCGTGACCTGGAACGTCGGCAGCCCACCCGCGAATTCGTCGTGCGGTTCGTTCGTCTTCGCGGTCTTCTGAATCCGACGCGTCAGATGGCCATGCCCGTGATTCGCACTTCGAACACGAGCTTGTCGCCGACGATTCCCTGAGCGTCGCAACTGAAGCGTCTACGCTTGAAGTTGTGCTCGCGGACGAGGATGTGGAGCGTGTCGCCCGGTACCACCTGGCCTCTGAAGATGCAGTTGTCGCACCGCGTGAAGCCGAGGAATCTCGGTTCGTCCGCATTCAGTCGAAGCTGGTAGATGACGCTGCTGACTTGTGCCGCCGCCTCGATCATGATGACGCCCGGCAGCAGTGGTCGGCCGGGAATGTGGCCCGGAACCCAGAACTCGTCGTCCCGAACATGCTTGACGCCGATTCCCCTGGTGAAGTCGTCGCTCGCCCAGACCATGTGGTCGAGTTGGCACATGTCCCCCGTCTGGGGGTTGAACTTCGAGATCACGTCACGACCGTAGGCCACTTGTGAAAGGTCGATTGATGAAATGTCGAACAGAAGTTCCGAGGCCATGGACCGGTCCCTGTATGTAGGTGGTTGGCGTCAGGATAGAGGCAGAGACACCATTCGTCACCCGTGCGGAGCGGTGATTGCAGCAGAACACGCCGAGGAGAGTTCCTCGGCGTGCTCAGTGTTCTGAGTCCAGGATGGGATCAGGCTCGAGCTTCGAGCACGTCCTTGCGGACGTCCTGAGCTGCAGCCTTGATGTCCTGCATGGACTTGCGGACGCGGGTTCCGGCGGCTTTGTTGCCCCCGGCGCACTTCGCGACGTCATCCGCAACTTCTTCGACGAGTTTCTTCAAGCGTTCGTATGAATCCATTGATCAGCCCTCGATTGGAAGCGAGTCACTTGTCATTGAAAGGGGGCTCTTTGCCCCGCTACGGCCTGTCGACCCCACTGTATCGGTCAACAGGCCTGTTTCTGCCCACATCAACGCAGAAAGAAGCCACAGTTTGTGTTCTGCTAGGGTATTTTGGCGTATTTTTCGGGGTCAGACCCGTAGATCGACCGGCTTGGCGGCTGATTTCGCCCATCTGGAGCCGATCGGCTCGACGACCTTCGACACGAAATCGTCCACCTGAGCGGGTGCTCGGCCGACGAACTGGCTCGGATCCAGCAGCGATTCGAAATCCAGATGCTTGAAATGATCGTCACGGCGAAGCCGCTCGACCAGATCATTCGGCCCTCCCTGCTTGACCGATGCCGCGGCATCCATCGAGTGGGCCCTGATCAGTTCATGCAGTTCCTGTCGGTCGCCTCCGGCCTGAACCGCGGCCATCAGGAGATCCTCGGTCATCATGAACGGAAGCTCCGCCATGAGGTTGGAGGCGATGACCGGCTCATTGACCACGAGGCCGCTGGAGACGTTCAGCAGGATGTCGAGGGTCCCGTCCAGAGCCAGGAAGGCCTCGGGCAGCACCAGCCTGCGATTGGCCGAATCATCCAGCGTTCGCTCCAGCCATTGGACGGATGCGGTCTGGAATGCGTTTGCGGGCAGATTCATCACGAATCGGGACAGGGCGCAGATCCGCTCGCACCGCATCGGATTCCGCTTGTAGGCCATCGCGGACGATCCGATCTGAGTCGATTCGAACGGTTCCTCGAGTTCACGCCGGTTGGCGAGCAGACGCAGATCCGTGGCAAATCGATGCGCACCGGTGGCGACCAGAGCCAATGAGGAAAGGATCTGGGCGTCGAGCAGTCGGGGGTAGGTCTGCCCGGTGACCGGGAATCTCCGGTCCGCAGCCCAGCCCATCTTCTCGGTGACCAGTCTGTCCAGAGTTTCGACCTTGTCCTCGTCACCGTCGAACAGAGCGAGAAACGAAGCCTGCGTTCCGGTTGCTCCCTTGACGCCTCTGAATCGCATCGTGCCGATCCGATGCTCGATGTCCTCGAGCGCCATCGCCAGATCCTGGGCCCAGACGGTGGCCCGCTTGCCGACCGTGGTCGGTTGTGCCGGCTGGTAGTGCGTGAATCCCAGGGTGGGAAGGGATCGCCACCGTGCGGCGAACTCGCCGAGAGCGAGGATGGCCTGCGCGAGCTTGGCAGCGATCATCTCCATCGCTTCGCGAAGGATGATCAGTTCGGTGTTGCAGTTGACGAACTGGCTGGTCGCTCCGAGGTGGATGATGCCCCGTGCTTCGGGAGCCTGATCTCCCAGGGCATGGACGTGGGCCATCACATCGTGGCGGAATCGTGCTTCGTAGGTGCGAGCCGCATCGAGATCGAGATTGTCGAGATTCGCTTCCAGGGCGGCCAACTGCTGATCGGTGATGTCCAGACCGAGCGTCTGTTGTGACTGGGCGAGTGCCAGCCAGAGACGTCGCCATGTGGTGAAGCGGTTCCGATCGGACCACAGCTCCTGCATGGGACGGGATGCGTAGCGGGCCTGGAGCGGGGATTGGTATCGATCGCTGGTATCCATCTGGCCAGTGGCTCCTGGATTGCCTGGGAACCTATCTACGAGGTAGTGGTCGAACCAGGGGGATCTATGGGTACGATGAAGAAGCGTCTGCTCCTCCAAATCCCGGGAAATCAATGGTCCATCGTACACGAAAGCCTGTTTCAACCGCTCAGGATGGGGAGACGCATTCTCCAGTCGGTGCTGCCGGGGTGGTACGGACGGATGCGTCCGCCGATTCGGAGAAAGCCCTGCTTCAGGCCTGGCGGGACGGGCACGAGGATGCGTTGGGCGATCTGCTCGAGGCCTTCAAGCCTCGGATCTGGTCGATCTGCTGGCGGACGCTTCATCACTATGAGGATGCGGCTGATCTCACTCAGGATGTGATGGTCCGGATCATGAAGGGCCTGCCCGGATTCGACGGGCGCTCCAAATTGAGCACATGGATCATCCGGATCACCCTCAATGCATGCCTGAGTCACATCAGAAAGCAGAAATTGCGAAGGCACGCGAGTCTGGATGCCCCGATTTCGACATCCAACGTGGGGGGAGGATCCGTGTCGATCAAGGATCGTCTTCCTTCCGGGGAACCCGAGAGCTCTTCGCGAGTCCAACTCACAGAAGAAATGCAGGCCCTGAATCGGGCTCTGCTGGTCCTCGATGAAGAGCAGCGGCTCCTGCTCATCCTCAGGGACATGCATGGTTCGGAGTACGCCCAGTTGGCGGAGATATTCGAGGTGCCCGTCGGCACCATCAAGTCGAGGCTGTTTCGGGCCAGGGCCGCGTTGTGCAGGCTCATCGAACCGCCGCCACCTGAGAGTGGGGAGCATTCATGATTGATCAACCATCGCATGAGGATCTGATGCTCGGCTGGATCGAGGACACCCTCGACGCCGCGCAGCGTCGTCAGCTCGAGTTGCTGATTTCGGAAGATCCCGCACTTGGTCGGCGACTGGAGTCCATGAGGGAGCAGCGTCTGTTGATCTCCGGACTCGAGGACCCTCCCGCTCCGTCCGATCTGTTCGACCAGGTGGAGCGTGCGGTGGCCCGGCCACTGCTGTCGTCTGCGACTCCCGGACAGTTCCGTCGGCACAACCGACCATCCATGATCCTGTTCGAGATCCGCCGCCGTCTTCCCATCGCCGCCATGTTCACGCTTGGTCTCGGATTTCTTGCCGTGCTCTTTCTCTTGAATCCGCTCCAGTGGTTCCAGTCTCCGACCGACATGCAGGTGGCGGTTCCCGATTCGGCACAGAAGATACAGGCGCTGCTCGCAGGCGTGCAGGAAGTTCCGCAGCCGGGCGAGCTCGAGAGCTTCGGCATGGTGGCTGGCATGGTGCCCGGCACTCCGCCGCCGCTCGCTCTCGTGCTGGCGGCCGGCAATCAGGAAGCCGCTCTTCGGATGCTTCGGACCCTCGCGATGCGCACCGACGCCACGCTGCTGGCGAATGCGTCGCCACTGGATCTGATGGGTCCGACGCTGATGGCTTCGGGCACGCCGGAATTCGGAGGCAGCGGTGGGAGTGCGAACAGAGACGGAGGCGGGGGTGGACGCGGAGGCGGCGCCAACACTGCCGGTGGAGGCAACTCGATCCTGATGGAAGTCGAAGGTGTTCTGTTGGGAGACGCATCGCAGGTTCCCACGATCGAAGATCAGTTCGCGTTTGCCGATGAGGGAGCCGAATGGACGGTCACGATCCCGCTGGAAAGATTCGAGGGCTTTCTCCTCGTCCTCGACGAACTCGCGGCCGATGGAAGCGCTCTGGTGCTTCTTGAGGACCACCTGACTCCGGATGCGAAGGGTGGTCGCTGGTCCCAGTTGATCCGCGCACGCAAGGAATGGAAGCGGTGGCAGGGTGCCCCGGCCGACACGATGATCGTGATCCCCGTCTTCGCCGGCACGCTGCCGGAGTGACATGGGAGCGAGTCCGCATCTCATAGACTGTCCGGCATGGTCTTCGGCGAACCAAACAGCCCGTTTCGCAGCGGAGGGTACTTGTCCTTCTGGTCGGCCTGCTACGTCGGCGCGTGCACGCTGCTGGCCGGTGCGTTCCTGGAGACCGGTCCACTCGTGATTCCAGCCTGCGCAGCCTTCCTGATCGCACTGCAGGTCTACACCATGCACCGGCTTCGCCGGGCGACGTCGCATGCCGCATCGTCGACGGCGAGGTCGGTCTTCATCGTCAGGCATCGTCGGATGATGGTCGCGACGACGGCGATCTCGGGCGTCGCGGCCGCGATCGTGGCCTGGTTCGTTCATCCGCTGGCCGAGATCTTCGTCTTCGGCGCTCCCGTGGGAACGATCCTGTACGCCATCGGGCGTCGCGGGATGCAGGTGCGTGACGTCATGGTTCTCAAGAACGCGATGGTGGGTGTCTCGATCTCGGTGCTTTCGATCGGACTCGTGCTTCTCGGATCGGTCGATGTTCCCGGGTGGGGTCCGGTGCTGGTGGTGGGGCTGTTCCTCGGCGGCGTGGTCTTCGTCGACGCCATGCTCTGCGACATCGACGACATCGAATCCGATTCGATCACGTCGACATGCACGGTTCCCCGCTTCGCGGGAATCGGCAGGACGTTGGCGACGGCGGATGTGCTGGCGTGCATTCTGACCGCCGGCATCATCGCGGGAGCACTGGCGGGCCTGGTGCGGCTCGAAGTCGCGGTGGTCTATTCCGGCCTGCTGCTCGCCAGTCTGCTTGTCCTCAATCCACTGGTTCCATCGGGTGCGTGGCGGAATGCGATGGATCTCAGGCTGCCGATGTGCGTGGCGGGCGGTTGGACGATCGTCATTCTGCTGACTTCGAGGGCGCCCGCCTGATGGTCGGCTCTTCTCCGTTGAGCAACCTGCGGATGTTGGCGCGATGACGCCAGAGGATCAGCATCGCGATGGCGATGGTGATCGCAAGCGGCGCCGAACCCCGCATCAGCAGTTCGCCGGTCGTGACGTCGCCGCCGGCACGGGAGCCGAACCACTGGAGCACGATCAGCGTCACGATCGGGATGCTGACGGCCGCGACCATGCTCGAGACGGAGATGATTCTGATCGTGAGCAGCGTTGCGACCCAGACGCAGAGTCCGACGAGCGCGGGAATCGTGAGGATGGGCCACATGGCGAGCAGGACGCCGAACGCGGTGGCCACACCCTTTCCCCCGGAGAAGTTCAGGAACATCGAATACATGTGGCCGCAGAAGGCGGCGATCGCCACCAGCAGCCACAGCCAGAGCGACGCGGTGGGGGTGTCCACGGGATTCCGGCCGATGGTGTCGGTGAGCAGTCCGGCGACCACGACGGGAATCGCGCCCTTGCCCATGTCGAGGGCGAAGCACAGCAGCCCCCAGCGTCGGCCGAGCACCCGGCCCACGTTGGTGGCGCCGATGTTCCTCGAGCCGTGTTCACGGATGTCGATTCCCTTGAATCGGCCGATGACGACGCCGAATGGGATCGATCCCACCAAATAGGCGCCGAAGATGCAGAAGAACCAGGTCCAGCCCACGTCGAATCTCCCGCCGGTGCTCTTCACCGGGCATGGGACATAGCCTACACGACTGGAACCTTCGTCCCCAGTATGCTGCGCACGTGAGTTGGACTCCCGATCATGCCGTATCCGTCCTCAAGAGCGACGGTCTCCGAAGCGTCTGGCTGGTGCAGCGCCCCGGCGAGGAACCACGGACCGTGAAGTTCTGGCCGGTCTCGAGCTGGATGCTGGCGAAGCATGCGATGGGCATCTCCCAGCCGATCCGTCAGGACCGGGGCTGCCGTCGACTGCGTGGTGCGGGAATCGATACGCCGAAGATCGTGTCCGGCCCGATGGTGACCAGTGTCGAGGGTCGACGGGTGATCCGGCTCGAACTGGATCACGTTCCAGGCCGAACGGTGCTCGAACATCTGGAATGCGGATCCGTGGACGCGGCGGCCGTGTCCGAAGTGGCCCGTCAGGTCGGGGCGCTCGTCTACTCGATCGCGGATGCGGGGTTCATGCATCGCGATCTGAAGTTGTCGAACATCGTGGTCGAGGAGTTCGACGACGCGCCGCCGAAGGTCTGGGTGATCGATCCGGTCGGGGTGCGTCAGTGCCGGAACCGGAGCGTTGCGATCTTCAGGATGCTGGAGCGTCTGGACGTGGAGATCCGCAGTGGACGCGACGTCGCGGGCATCGGCTGGAGCAGCGTCGTCCGGGAGGCGATGCGGCCGCTCAGTCCGTCCGAGCGGCGAGCAGTGCTCTCGATGCTTCGAGCACGTCCTCGACCGTGATTCGGCCGATGTGGCACAGGTTCGGCGCCTGGTCCGCCATGGTGTCTTCGGGCAGGAACGGTTCCGCGAGCAGTCTTCGTTCGAGGCATCCCGGAAGGATCGTCCACCGGTGATCCGTGGGGCCGAAGAGGCTGACCACTGGTGTGCCCGCTGCCGCGGCGATGTGCCTGGGACCCGTGTCGTTGCTCACGGCGAGTTTCGCACGCCCCGCGACCGCTTTCAGTCCGTGCAGATCGAGTCCGACGGAGGGCCCGTCGACGCCCGGCGCATCGCGCATCGCATCGACGATCGAGCGGGTGAGTTCCGATTCGGATGGAGCTCCCGCGACGATGGGAACGAGTCCATGTTCGCGAAACAGCGTGTCCGCAACCACGGCGAATCGTTCGGCGGGCCATCGCTTGTCCTCGCGGTTGGCGCCGGGGACCAGCAGGAGCAGTGGAGTCGATGCATCGAGGCCGATCGCGGACGAAGCGGTCTTCTCGTCGTGCGGAGTGATCGTCAGTGCAAGGCTGGTGTCGGTGTGCCCTTCGCCGAATGCGGCATGGGCGATGCGCATGTAGTGCTCGACCGCAGGAACGGGTCGGGATCGGTCGGCGTCCGGGATCGCGTGCGTCAGCAGGGATCGGCGGCCATCGCGTCGCGTCCCGATGCGGATCGGTGCCCGGGTCCACCATGCAGTGAGAGCCGATCGGAACGAACCGGGCAGCAGTACGGTCGCGTCGGGGCGTGTTCGTCCCAGTCGGCGTCCCGTGGAGACCGGCCCCAGCATGCCGGACGGCTGGAAGGATTCGATCCGGTCGAACCAGGGCGAGCCTTCGACGATCGGCATCAGGTTCGGCGACGCGGCGAGGGTGATTTCGGCGGACGGGCAGGCGGTCCGGGCGGCCCGGAAGAAACCGCTCGCCATGATGGTGTCGCCGATCCACGTCGGAGCGATCAGCAGCAGGCGGTCGATGTCGCCGGGGACGATCATGCATCGGCGTCCAGGATGACGGCGGTGGCGGCTCCGAACGAATCCACGATCGCCTCCGGCTGTGGATCCTCCATGGCCTGCACGCCGCCCATCGTCAGGAGGATGGTTCGACATCCCGCGGCCTGTCCCGCCCTGATGTCGCGCACCTGGTCGCCGAGCATCCAGCTTCCCGAGAGGTCGATGCCGTGTTCGTCGGCCGCCTGCAGAAGCATGCCCGGTTGCGGCTTGCGGGTGTGGTGTTCGCCCCGGAACGCGTCGACCACGCCTTCGGGATGCCACGGACTGTAGTACCAGTGTTCCAGGACGTCGTGCCCGAGCGCATCCCGGAGCCGTCGTCGGATCTCGCCATGGACGTCGTGCACGTTCTGTTCGGTGAAGATTCCGCGGGCGACGCAGCTCTGGTTGGTCACGACCACGAGCAGCCAGCCCGCATCATGCAGGGCCTGGAGTGATGCGGGAACGTCCTCGAAGAGGATCACGCCATCGGGATCGCCCAGATGATCGTCGTTGTTGATGATCGTGTTGTCGCGGTCGAGAAAGATGCAGCGATGCATGGTTCAGTTTCCCCGGCCGAAGCAGGTGTTGACGGCGCGGGCGGCGTCGATCATGGGGTGATCGAGCGGAACGAGTCGCTGGCCCGTGGCGACCTCGTGGATGTCCACGTGGTCGATCTCGCCGTTTCGCCAGACGACCATCCTGTTCACGTGTCCCTCCACGAGCAGTTCAAGCGCCGCGACGCCGAATCTGGTGGCGAGCACGCGGTCCATGGCCACGGGCGGTCCGCCTCGCTGGACATGACCGAGGACCGTGGTTCGGGTCTCGAACGCGGTCCGTTCCTCGATGGCGGCGGCGACCAGCTGCCCGATGCCGCCGAGGCGGTTCGGATCGGGACTCCCTTCGACCACCTGCGAGACGATCTGCGGTCCGCCGGCCTGATGGGCGCCTTCGGCGCAGGCGATGATCGAGAATCCCGCCGGTGATTCCATCCGGCCCTGGAGGTACTCGCAGATGCGGTCGATCGAGAACGGGATTTCGGGAATGAGAATCACGTCGGAACCGGACGCGATGCCCGCACTGAGGGTGAGCCAACCGGAGTTCCGTCCCATCAACTCGCAGACCATGACCCGATGATGGCTGTCGGCGGTCGTGTGCAGCCGGTCCAGCGAATGGGTCGCAGTCGTCATGGCCGTGGTGTAGCCGAAGGTCAGGTCGGTTCCGATGATGTCGTTGTCGATCGTCTTGGGCACGCCGAGGCACGGAATGCCGGCGTCGACGATGGGGATGGTGCACGCCATCGTTCCATCGCCGCCGATGACGATCAGGGCATCGAGTGCATGTTCCTCGATCGTGTCGAGGCATCGGTCGGTCGCCTCGATGAAGATGGTCGAGCCGTCTTCGGCCTTCGACGGGAAGTGCAGGGGACTGATCCGGTTGTTGGAGCCGAGGATGGTGCCGCCGCGAGTGAGGATTCCGGAGACGTCCCTTGCGTCGAGTCTCCGCACCTGATTGCGTATCAGTCCCTCGAATCCATTGAGGATTCCGACGACCTCGATGTCGTGCCGGAACATGGCGCTCTTCGAGACGGCACGGATGACGGCGTTGAGCCCGGGGCAGTCTCCGCCACCGGTGAGCAGGCCGATACGCTTTATGGATGATGGGTTCGCCATGGATTCGTCGCCGGCTACCGTACCATCTCGGTCGGTCGAACCGTGATCTCGTTGACCGAGACGTGCTCGGGGGCATCCATCGCCCATCGGACGGTCTCCGCGATGTCCGACGGTTGAAGGATGCCGTTCATCCGTTCGTACCAGGTTCTGGTGGCTTCGCGGGACGGCTCGTGGGCGATCGTTTCCGGAAGCGCCGTATCCACGGCGCCGGGGGCGATCAGGGTGACGCGGATCCGGTTGCCGTCCTCGCGCTGCCGACGAGCCAGTTCCGCCCGCAGGCCCTCGCTGACGACGTGCAGCGCGGACTTGCTCGCGCAGTAGACCGTCGCATCGGGAAACAGCGTGTGTCCGGCGACGGAGCCGATGCTCAGGATGTGTCCGGTGCCGCGTTCGAGCATTCCCGGCAGGACGGCCGCCACGGCGTGCAGGCTTCCCAGGACGTTGACTTCCAGGATGCGTCGCCAGTCGGCGGGATCGGCCTCGGGGATCGGGGCCACCGGCATGATGCCGGCGGCGTTCACCAGACCTTCGACTCCACCGAACCGTTCGATGCCCCGATCGATCGCGGTGCGGGTGGCATGCTCGTCCGCGACATCGCACGACGCGGCGAGCGAGCGTCCACCTTCCTGTTCGATCTCGTCGGCGACCTGCTCGAGGGCGTCGACTCTGCGTCCAAGCAGCAGGACGGCTCGTCCACTTCGGGCGAGCACCCGGGCGGTCGCAGCTCCGATGCCGCTTCCGGCGCCGGTGACGGCGACGCAGCCTTGTTGGTGTGTGGTCATCTCTGGTCCTTCCGGCACACATGGTGTACTCGGGATACCATCCTAGTCACATGACTTCACCAACGCCCGTTCCACGTCGTTCTCCCGATGCAACCGAGGCCTCCTCGCTCGTCGCGGCACGCCGCGAGAAACTCCGCCGTTGGCGGGAGGATCTCGGTCTCCAGCCCTACGGCCACCGAGTGGACGGGCTCGTCACGCTGGAGGAGGCGCGAGGCGCCTTCGTCCAGGATGCCCATGATGCATGGACGGCGTCGCAGGAGTCGGAGGAGGTCATCGACGATCCACGCCCGGTCGTGAAGGTCGCCGGCCGGTGCGTCCAGCACCGCGCGATGGGAAAGCTCGTCTTCATGGTGCTGAGGGACCACACCGGTGATCTGCAGGTCAGCATGTCGAAGCAGGACATGGACCCCACGGTCTTCAAGCTCGCCTCGAAGCTCGACTACGGCGACATCGTCGTGGCCGAGGGGCCGATGGGAATGACCCGCAAGGGCGAGATCTGTGTCTGGGCGAACGAGTTCCAGGTGCACGCCAAGTCGCTCGCGCCGCCCCCCGAGAAGTTCCACGGACTGACCGATCAGGAAGCGCGGTATCGACGGCGGTACGTGGACATGTACGCGAACCCCGAGACGATGCAGGTCTTCTACGATCGATCCAGGATCCTCTCGTGCATCCGGAGATTCATGGAGGGTCGCGACTTCGTCGAAGTCGAGACTCCGATGATGCAACCCATCGCCGGAGGTGCGGCGGCTCGTCCGTTCACGACCCATCACAATGCGCTCGACATGGAACTCTTCATGCGGATCGCACCCGAGCTCTTTCTCAAGCGGCTGCTGGTGGGAGGCATGCCCCGCGTCTTCGAGCTCAACCGCAACTTCCGCAACGAGGGGCTCAGTCGCCGTCACAATCCCGAGTTCACGATGCTGGAGGCGTACCAGGCCTACGGCGACTGCGACACCACGCTCGATCTGGGAGAGGCGATCTGCCGGGCCGTCGCGACGATGCTCGCCGACGGCGGTTCGCTGGTCCGCCCCTGGGGAGACATCGAGATCGACTGGTCCCAGCCCTTCCAGCGTCGCTCCTACGAGGATCTCGTCCGGGAGGGTGCGGGCATCGAGATGCGCGACGAGGCGGCGGTTCGAGCCGCCGCGGTCGCGGCGGGCATCGAGGACGCCGACAAGAAGGATCATTGGCTGCTGGCCGAGGCGATCTTCGAATCCCGTGGCGAACCCCTCCTTGATCCGACCGTTCCGACCTACGTCACCGGGTATCCGAGCGCCGTCTCTCCGTTGACCCGGCCCGATCCGGACGATCCGGAGATCTCGCATCGCGCCGAACTCTTCGTGGCCGGCATGGAACTCGGAAACTTCTACACGGAACTCAACGATCCTGCGATTCAGCTCGACCGCTTCCAGGGTCAGCTGTCGGGTGCCGACGACGAGGCCAGCGCCTTTCGGGCGATGGACCGGGACTACATCGATGCACTGGAAGTCGGCATGCCGCCTGCGGGTGGATTCGGCATCGGCATCGATCGTCTCGTCATGCTCATGACCAACCAGTCCAGCATCCGAGACGTGGTGCTCTTTCCACTCATGAAACCGGAGTAGAACCATGATCCGATTCGATGTCCGCACTCTCGCATCCGCCTTTGCGGTGCTGTTTCTGTCGACACTCGTCCAGGCCGGGACGAACTTCTGGTACGAGATGAAGCTGGCCGGTTCGCCCGCGGGGTGGTCGCACATGACCGACGGCGTCGAAGGCGAGTACCGGACGGTGATGAACGAGACCGCCTTCCGGATCCGCCGCGCCGGAGCCGAAGTCTCCATGACCGTGCAGATCGAATGGGTCGAGTCCGCCGACGGCAAGCCGATCTCGATGACGTCTCGTCAGGATCTGGGAACGCAGCAGATGACGACGATCTGGACGTTCGAGGGCGACTCGATCCGGATCGCCACCGAGCAGGGCGGACGGCGGAACGAGACCACGGTCGCGGCACCCACCGTGCCATGGTTGACCCCGGGTGGGGTTCAGGACGAGTTCAAGCGTCAGGCGAAGGCCGGCAAGAAGAAGATCAGCATGGCGACGCTCGCTCCCGATTTCGGACCCGAGCCGGTCAACATGGTCTACACCTTCACCGGTACCGAGCAGTATGCGGTCGGTGACGAGGCGCAGGAGGTCTCCGTGTGGTCCATGTCCATGGACAAGCTTCCCTTCCCCTCCGTCATGAAGTACTCCGCCGACTGGGACATGCTCGTCAGCGAGATGAAGGCGCCCTTCGGCCAGATCGACATGATCATGTCCACCCGCGCCGAGGCGATGGATTCGCTCGACGGCAAGTCGCCCGAACTCATGCTCAGTCTCATGATCACGCCCGACAAGGCGATCCCGAATTGGCTGCACGCCCGTCAGGGGCGGTTCCGCCTGGACACCAAGGACGGGGCGATGCCCTCGCTTCCCTCGGCGGGGTACCAGCGGATCGAATCACTGCCGGATGCCGGTTCCGTCATCCAGATCATGGACCTCGACAAGCCTTCGGTCGCATCGAAGGCGGACATGGCCAACCAGGAGTACCGCGGTACATCGGGCCTTGTGGACACGACGGACGAGAAGATCCATGAACTCGTCGCGAAGGCGCTGGATGGCGTCGGGGACAGCGACGCCGAGCGTGCCGAGGCGATGCGGGGCTTCGTGCATCGCTGGATCTCGGTCAAGAACTACGGGACCGCCTTCGCTTCGGCGTCCGAGACGGCCCGCAACCGTACGGGCGACTGCTCCGAGCACGGAGTGCTGCTCGCAGCCATGCTGCGGGTGTCGGACATCCCATCTCGTCTGGCGACCGGCCTGGTCTACTTCAAGCCGGACGGGGACAAGGGAGAAGGCGTCTACGGCTGGCACATGTGGACCCAGGCGATCATCGACGGCCACTGGGTCGATCTCGACGCCACGCTTCCGGTCCCCTTCACGATCGGTCATGTGTTGGCGGACACCTCCAGTCTCGCCGACGATTCCGGCATCGGTGACCAGTACAACCTGCTGGCCCTGATCGGCAACATGGAGATCGACGTCATCGAAGTCGTAGAGAAGTGACCGGGGCGTTGTCACCCATGTCGCTTCCATCGCGTCCCGATGGCGGTCACAAGGGGACCTTCGGCACCATTCTCATCGTCGGCGGTCAGTGCGGCCGCGGTTCGGTCATGCTCGGTGCTCCCGTGCTCGCGGCGTTCGGCGCCCTGCGTTCCGGAGCGGGGCGGGTCGTGCTCGCGATGCCCGAGCCGCTGCTCCACGAAGCTCTTTCACTGGTGCCGTCCGCCACCGGATGCCCGCTTCAGGTCGATGGCGACGGGGTGATCGACGCCGATGCGGCGCGTTCAAGACTCGATTCGTTGGTCGAGGACGTGCAGGCCATCGCGGTCGGCCCCGGACTCGGTCGAAGCGAAGCGTCCCGGGACGTCGTGGCCTCGCTGCTCGGGGGTGCAGGCGCTCCGCTGGTCGTGGATGCCGATGCACTCAACGCCCTTGCGGATCGCCCCGGCATGCTGGATCAGGTGGGTCGACGATGTGTTTTCACGCCCCATCCCGGAGAATATTCCCGTCTGGCTGCGGCGTTGGACCTGCGTCCGTATGCGGCGGACGATGCGTCGCGTCGTGAAGCGGCTTCGTCGCTGGCTCGTCGCGTTGCAGGGGTCGTCGCGTTGAAGGGGGCCGGCACCGTGGTGTCCGACGGCGGGCGTGACTGGACCTGCGATTCTGGATCCGTGGTTCTCGCCGTGCCGGGTTCGGGCGATGTGCTGACCGGAGTGGTGGCGTCCCTTCTGGGCCAGCATCGGGACGCGGATCCCGCCGAACTCGCGGCGTTCGCGGTCCGGCTCCATGCGCGTGCTGGTCTGCGGTGGGAGGAGCGGCACGGCAACGCCGGGATGCTGGCCGCGGAACTCGCCGACGAACTCCCGATGGTGCTTCGCGATCACCGGAATGATTGAATGGAGCCGACTCGTCCGGATCGGAAGGCGGTTGGTGGTACGCTGTCGCAAACGATGAAGCAATGAGGATGGACACGATCATGGTGCATACCGAACTCGGAACACTGGCAGGATCCCAATGGGTATCCGGCGTCTACTGTCTCGGCAACCCCCAGGTCGCCACGACCCGGCAGGGCAAGCCGTATCTCAAGTGTCTGCTGCGCGACGCCACGGGCGAGGCGCCCGGCCGGCAGTGGTCCTTCGATGAGCATCGTCTGAAGGACATCGCGGCCACCGGCTTCGTCCAGATCGAGGGCAGTGCGGAGACCTTCAAGGATCAGGTGCAGATCCGCATCGACACCATCGAGGCCTGCGAGGTCTCGGAGGAGCAGATGCAGGATCTTCTTCCCTCCACCTCCCAGGACATCGATGAGATGTTCGACCACGTTTCGTCTCTGCTGAGATCGATGGAGCATCCCTCGATGCGCGCTCTGGCCGAGTCGTACCTGCAGGACGAAGAGATGATGCGGCGGTTCCGCATGGCTCCTGCCGCCATGGCCATGCACCACGCCTGGATCGGAGGGCTGCTGGAGCATACGCATCAGTTGATGAGCATCGCCGATGCGGCCATTCCGCTCTATCGAGGTCAGTTGAACCGTGATTTCATCCTCATGGGGTTGTTCATCCACGATCTCGGCAAGACGATCGAGCTCTCGTGGGAAAAGGGATTCGACTACACGACCGAAGGCAATCTCATCGGACACATCGCCCGAGGCGCCATCTGGCTCGAGCAGAAGGCCTCCCAGCTGGATCCTCCGCTGCCGGGCGAGGCGGTGCGAGTGCTGCAGAACATCGTGCTCAGTCACCATGGCGAGGCCGAATACGGCGCTCTGAAGCCGCCTTCGACGCCGGAGGCCGTGTTCATCGCCATGCTCGACAATCTGGATGCAAAGACCCAGATGGCCCTGTCCTCCGTGCAGTCTGGGACCGCCATGGTCGGCGATTTCACCGATCGGATCTGGGGATTGTGGCAGACCAGGCTCTATCGTCCACAACCGCTTGAAGAGGGTGCCCCGGATGAGGAGGTCGCTCTGGACTCCAGCGGCGATCTGTTCAACTAGGACTGGATCCGTTCCGGCTGCCTTTCTAAACTGGTGAATCTTCCGCCAGGGGAAAGGATTCGATCGTGTCCAGCACGCCAAAGATTCTCATCGGTATTCCGGTCTACAACGAAGCGGCATCCGTGCCGGCCGTATTGGAGGCCGTTCGGGCCCACGGCCACGACATTCTCGTGGTCGACGACGGCTCCACCGACGAGACGCCCATGCTGCTCGCGAGGCAGCGTGTGGAGGTCGCCCGGCATGCGGACAACCGCGGGTACGGCCGTTCGATGCAGGACATGATCCGATGGGCCTGCTGTGGTTCCTACGAGTGGCTGATCACCATGGACTGCGATCGTCAGCACGAGCCGGAGTCGATTCCCGACTTCGTCGAGGCGATCATCCGTGATGATTCGGACGTGATCTCCGGAAGCCGCTATCTGCACATGCATCCGGAGAACGACGCTCCGCCCATCGACCGCCAGACGACGAATCGCGAGCTGACCCTGGAACTCAACGCCCGACTCGATCTTTCGATCACGGATGCGTTCTGCGGATTCAAGGCCTATCGGGTGAGAGCCTGTGCGCCGCTGGAACTCGATGCGGACGGCTACGACTTCCCGATGCAGTTCTGGGTTCACGCCGTCGCTGCGGGGCTTCGCATCACGGAGCTTCCGGTTCGGTTGATCTACAACGATCCGAACCGGACCTTCGGCGGCCCGCTCGACGACGTCGAGGTCCGCCGCCGGCACTACGAGGCGACGCTGCATCAGGCCCTCCGGGCCTGCTCCGAGCACCTTCCCGCCACGGCCTGCGCAGGACTCGATCCCGATGCAATCGGGTTGACCCGCGAGTGATGGATCCCGTCGATCCGGAGATCGATCTCCGTTGGGATCCGGACCCCTCCTGGAGCCCCTGGACGGTTGGTGCCCCACGAGGCTCTAAGGTGCTGGAAGACGGGCTCCTTGAAGGCCTGCGTCGGTCGACACGCGAGGAACTCGGGCTCGATCCCGATCGCCCCGTCGTCGTCGTCGGTCACCAGCCCGTGCCGTGGCACCCCGGAATTCTCGCCAAGTTCATGGCCGGCGACGCGGTCGCCCGACGCCGCGACGCGCAACTGGTGCATCTCGTGGTCGATGCCCACCGCGGGCCGTTCGGACTGATCGAGTGGCCCGAAGGCAATGGTCCGGATTCGCTGCACACCACCGGTTGGCAATGCGTCGACTTCGATGCGTCCACACCGATGTGTCGCCAGCCGGCGAGTGGGCCGTTGCCGCCGCCGGTCGATGGGGCGGCTTCCGAGGTGCTGGACGGGCTTCGCTCCTGGCACGACGCGCTCGCGTCGTTCATCGATGCACCGAATGCCGCCATGCAGTTCGCGGGTGCCCTGAACTCGCTCATGGATCCCTGGGTGAGTCCGCGGACCACGATCGCCGCGTCGACGCTGCTCGATACGTCGTTCGGCCGATGGATGCTCGATGTGATCCGTGAAGATCCCCGACGGTGCGTGGATGCCTGCAATCAGGCGATCGACGGCGATCCCACGCTGGGAATCCATCGTCTTGCCGATGGTGGATCCGGCCTGGAACTGCCGTTCTGGATCGACCGCGGGGGTGTGCTCGATACCGCACTCGACGGTGATCTGGATTCCGAGGGGTCGCTGCATCCCAAGGCGTTGGCGTTGACGGCTCTGGCGCGAGTCGGGCTCGCAGACCTCTTCATCCATGGGCTCGGCGGCTGGAGGTACGACGTGGCGATGGAGCACTGGATACGGAGTTGGCTCGATGTGATCCCCTCGCCTCGTGCGATGGTCACCGCAACGATGCATCTGCCGCTTCTGGATCCGTCCCTGCTCGCCGTCGAGCAGGCTCGCCTGGTCCAGCGGTCCCGTCGTCGCCGTCACGATCCGGAATCATCCGAGTACGGGGTCGGTCCCGGTCCGACCAAGCAGCGTGTCCTGGATCAGATCGCTCTGCTGCCGCGGTCGTCGCAGAAAAGGCATGAGGCCTATCGGAGCATGCACGAGTGGATCTCATCGCATGCGAAATCCGATGAGGACGGCGACCTTCGGGCGGGGCGGCGGTTGAGGGAACTCGCTGCGATGCAGTGCCGCCGCACCTGGGCGTTCCCGATGTACGACAGCTCGCGGCTGGATGCGCTTCGACGGCATATCCATGCGGCGTGCGGCTGAACCTATTCGGTCTTCAGTCCGGCCTGATCCCAGAGGCGCTGGATTTCGGCGACCGTCGAGGGTTCGATGGTGTTTCCGCCGGGCTGGTTGAGCCTGAGCAGATTCGCGTTGCGATCGTAGAGGACTCGAGTGGGGAATCCCTGCTCTCCGACTCGAGATTCGAGGACCCAGCGGTCGGGCATTTCCGTGTCCCGAGTCCAGGAATCCTGTCGCATCGTGAGTGATGGAACCGTCGCCGTATGGTCGTAGACCACGAATGCGATCTGCTGAGGTTGTTGTGGGATGAGCCGACTGATCAGTCCGGTCAACGGGCGGGGGAGCCAGCCATCCGGAACGGTCCATTCGTAGGGCTGACGCAGTCCGATGTCGTCATCCTGCTTGATCACATGCAGGCGTGGCCTGGGGCTGCTGAGAGACTGCTCGGTCCGAAATCCGACTTCAGTCTCGGTCGCTCGAGCTTCGCCTTGTCTTCTGGTCGCAGTGATGGTCCAGGCCTCTTTTTGAAGGTCCCACGAAAGCCATTGCAGGCTCAGCAGATCCACGTAGACCTCTCGCTCGGCATCGGAGACGATCCGACTGTGTTCGAGCACCAGAAAACCCATTTCCTGCTCTTCCTTCGAGTAGCGTTCGGGATTTCGATGTCGTTTGATCGTGCCGCGGGGAGCTTCGGCGACCTCGATGAGGGAGTAGCCGATCTCTCTGTCACCACTCATGCCTCCGTCAGCGTATATCCTGCGCAACTCCTTGAATCCAATGAGTTTACGAAGACTTGCTTCGTCAATCTGATTCAGGATTTCCTGGCCCCTTTGGAGCATTGATTGCCGGTCCAGGGCGATCATTTGCGAGTTCTGGGTTCGGATCGACTGAAAGACCGGCAGCATGGTATTTCTGGTCTTCTCCCAGCTCTCCGGGAGGGTGATGACGGTGGCCACCAAATAGTCTTTTTTGGTTGTCGGCAGGACCAGCCATCCGAATATCACGGCGGAACCGTCGCCCTGAGGTTCGCTGATCCAGATGATCGAGGCTTCCTGGGCCCCGATTGGAAGCGAGGATCGCTCGAGGATTTCGAAATCTCGATCGACACTTTGACCCTTGCTGACAAGCTCCAGCAGCAGGGCATCGGAGGTCGAGACCTCACTGACCAGGCGTTCGATCCGCATGCTCCATGAGGGCATGCTTCCACCTTCCCTGAGAACGAGGAACGCCGGTTGGCCGGCCTGGGATGCACCGGTCTGCAGAGTTCCGTCGGGCACCTCTAGTGCGAGTCCGAGACTGTTGGAAACGATGGTTTCAGTCCCCAATGCCGCCTGAGAGCATGTGAGAACGTACATCAGAGCGAATGCGAGCCATGAATATCGGATCATGGGGGGACTGTAGCCTGAGAACGCCCACGGAGGGGGGAGTGGGAAATCGCTAATTTAGACCACCTCCGAGGGCTCGGGTCACTTGACAGCACCACGAGGGGTCCTATCATCGCCGTTTCGCGCTCATTTCGGTGCGTGCGTGTGTTTGTGGCTTGTGGGTCTCCCCGTCGTCAAACGGTTCGACGAAGGCCTGTACGTAAGTAAAGAGAACGGAAGAACAACGTGTCGGCAATGAAGATCAGAATCCGAATGGAAGCCTACGACCACCAGGCACTCGACGCATCGGCGCGCGAGATCGTCGATCACGCGAAGCGCACGGGCGCACGTGTCGCAGGTCCGATTCCGCTTCCCACACGGCGTGAGATCTACACGGTCAACCGTTCGACGTTCATCGACAAGAAGTCTCGTGAACAGTTCGAGATCCGTACGCACAAGCGCATCATTGATATTTCCGAACCCAATGCCCGCACCGTCGAAGCGCTGAACCGCCTCGTCGTCCCCGCGGGTGTCTTTGTCAAGATCAAGGCCTGATGAGATGACCGCTGCACTGCTTGGTTACAAACTCGGTATGACCCGCTACTTCACCGAAGATGGGAAGAACATCCCCGTCACGGTGATCGAAGCCGGTCCGTGCACCGTCACTCAGGTCAAGGATCAGGACAACGATGGGTACGAAGCCGTCCAGATCGGTTTCGAAGAGATCAAGCCTCGTCGCAGCACGATGCCCGTCATCGGGCACGACTTCAAGGCGGGCAGCGTCCCCCTTCGCCACCATCGTGAACTGCGATGCGAAAGCCCCTCGGTCGACCTCGGTGACACGATCACCGTCACCTGCTTCGACGGCATCCCGTTCGTGGATGTGCTGGGCGTGAGCAAGGGCAAGGGCTTCCAGGGCGGCATGAAGCGGCACAACTTCAGCGGACTCGAGGCGAGTCACGGCGTCAAGCGTCGTCACCGCTCACCGGGATCGATCGGCGGTCACGCCTCGAACCTGGGTACGGGTCCGAAGATCAAGAAGGGCAAGCGCATGGCCGGCCGCATGGGCGGCGAGAACATGACCATGCGTAGTCTCGAGGTGGTCTCCTTCGACGAGAAGAAGAACCTCCTGCTGGTCAAGGGCACCGTGCCCGGACCCAACGGTGCACTGGTCTTCATCCGTGAAGCCGTGCGTCTCAACAAGCAGAAAGCGAGCGCCAAAAAGAGAGCCGGCTGATCACGGCCGGGAATCATCAAGGCCGGCCCCGGAATGGGAGATCGGAACCGGATGATCGCAACATTCGAGGGAACGCCGAGTCGATGTTCTACCTGCGGGAGAACGAGGCGAGCGAAGCAGTCCACTGCACAGGTGTATGAAACAATGATTGAACTAGCTGTTCACGACATGTCAGGAAAGAAGATCGATTCCCTCGCGATCGACGAGTCGACCCTCGGCCAGGAGGTTCGGCCCGGCCTGCTCAAGCAGGCCTACGTCATGTTCCACGCCAATCGGCGTCAGGGATCCGCCCGGACCAAGTCCAGAGGCATGGTCGAAGGCTCGACCCGAAAGATCTACCGCCAGAAGGGAACCGGCAACGCCCGAATGGGTACCGTTCGCACGATCATCCGCAAGGGTGGTGGTGTCGCGTTCGCCAAGACCAAGACGACCGAGAAGTTCCGCAAGCGGATGCCGAAGCGTATGCGACGGCTCGCCAACCGGAACGCTCTGCTCGCCAAGCTGGTTGACAACGAAGTCAAGTGCGTCGATTCCCTCGACCTGGATTCGCCCCGCACCAAGACGATGGAATCGCTGATCGCCGCTCTGGGCATCGACCGAACCTGCCTCGTCGCACTCGGGTCCGAGCAGAAGAACGCGGCACTGTCTTCCCGCAACCTGGACCACGTCGACACCATTCGAGTGGATCAGATGAATGCATTTGAACTGTTGAATCACCGCTACCTGCTGGTGGACAAGGCCGGCCTTCAGTCGTTCCTCGACCAGGCCATGGCCGTCGCCGGTGGTTCCGATGACAAGGAGGCTGCCTGATGGAAGCAACGACAGTCATTCGGAAGCCGATCGTGACCGAGAAGACGACCTGGTCGTCGAGCATGCAGAACCGCTATGCGTTCGAGATCGACACGAGAGCGACCAAGGACGACGTCAAGCGTGCCATCATCTCGCTCTACGGAGTGCGGGTGCAGGGCATCGCCGTCCAGAATCGCAAGGGCCAGAGCCGTCGCAACCGCTTCGGGTTCTGGAGCACCAAGGACACCAAGCGGGCCATCGTCAAGGTGCACCCTGATGATCGGATTGAACTCTTCTGAGATTTGAACGGCCTGCGAAACGCAGGCTGACGGAACCAAGACCATGGCTATTCGAGTCTACAAGCCGACGACCCCCGGACGACGCAACGCGTCGGTGAACCTCCATGCGGAAGTCACCACGTCGAAGCCCGAGAAGTCGCTCCTCCGCCCCCTGAACAAGAAGGGCGGCCGCAACAACCAGGGCAAGATCACCGTGCGTGGTCGCGGCGGTGGCCACAAGCGTCGCTATCGTGTCATCGACTTCAAGCGAAACCGTGACAACGATCCGGCGAACGTCGTCTCCATCGAGTACGACCCGAACCGCTCCTGCCACATCGCACTGGTCGAGTACCCCGACGGAGAGCGTCGATACATCCTCTCCCCGGTCGGCCTCAAGGTCGGAATGACCGTGCTCAGTTCCGCCGAGGCCATCGAGCCCACGGTCGGCTGCTGCATGCCGATTCGTCACATCCCGACCGGCATGACGATTCATGCGGTCGAGTTCGAGCCGGGTCGTGGGGCGGGCATGTGCCGCTCCGCCGGTGCCGGTGCCCGTCTGACGAACAAAGAAGGTCGATACGCCACCATCGTGCTCCCCTCCGGCGAGATCCGCCAGGTGCTGGTGAGCTGCCGAGCCACGCTCGGTCAGGTCGGCAATACGGATCATCAGCTTGTGAAACTCGGCAAGGCTGGTCGCAACCGCTGGCTCGGGCGTCGCCCGAAGGTCCGCGGCATGGCGAAGAGTCACCACGAGCACCCGCTGGGTGGTGGTGAAGGTCGCTCCAAGGGTGGCCGGACTCCAGCAAGTGCCTCGGGCACGAAGTCCAAGGGCGGACGTACCCGCCGTCGCGGCAAGTCGTCGGATGCTCTCATCCTTCGTCGCCGCAAGAGCAAGCGTTACGGACAGTTGAAACTCTGACAGAACGGAAACAGGACCCATGGGACGATCACTGAAGAAAGGACCGTACGTCGACGAGAAGCTGTACCGAAAGGTCATGCTTCAGAACGAGGCGGGATCGAGGCGCAGCCCCATCCGCACGTGGGCGCGATCATGCACGATCGTCCCGGAGTTCGTCGGTCATACGTTCCAGGTCCACAACGGCCGCCAGTTCACCGATGTCTTCGTGACCGAGGACATGGTGGGCCACAAGCTCGGGGAGTTCTCGCTCACGCGAGTATTCCGTGGTCATACGAACAAGAAGGAAGGGATCAAGAGCGGCTGATCGCTGCAGGATGGTTCATGATTATGGCGCACAAGGCATCACATCGATTCGCACGCATCGCACCACGGAAGGCACGGCTGGTCGCCGACCTGATCCGGGGGATGCGCATCGACGACGCAATGACGGAACTCGACTTCTCGAAGAAGCGGGCGGCTTGGTATCTCAAGGGGGTGCTGAAGAGCGCCATCGCCAATGCCGAGGAGAAGGCCGCCGACGTCGAGTCGCTGGTCATTTCCGAGTCCCGCGTCGACGAGGGACCAACCATCAAGCGATTCCAGCCCAAGGATCGCGGCCGGGCACACCCCATCCGGAAACGGACGTGCCACCTGCACATCGAGCTCGAGGAGAAGAACTGACATGGGACAGAAGGTTCATCCATTCGGATTCCGCGTCGGCGTGACCGAGGCCCACAAGTCTCGCTGGTACGCCCCCAAGGCGCTGTACGGCGAGCTGCTTGTCGAGGACTACCGCATTCGCGAGTACGTCGACAAGAGGTTGAATCGCACGCCGCCCTTCGCGGCCGTGTCGGATATCCACATCGAGCGTACGCGTGAGGAACTCACCATTCTCCTGAAGACGGCCCGACCCGGGCTCGTCATCGGGCCCAAGGGTTCCGAGATCGACAAGCTCACCACGGATCTCCAGGCTCTGACCGGCCGAAAGGTGCAGGTCAAGATCCTCGAGATCCGCAGCCCCGATACCAACGCCATGCTCGTGGCCGAGGCCATCGGTGAACAGATGAAGAAGCGTGCCAACTTCCGACGCCTGCTCAAGCAGCGATGTGAAGCGGCCATGCAGGCCGGAGCGAAGGGTGTACGCATCCAGGTTTCCGGTCGGTTGGGCGGGGCCGAGATGTCCCGCAAGTTCGTCACTCGCGAGGGATCCATTCCCTTGTCGACACTTCAGGCGAATGTGGACTACGCCCTCGTCGCCAGCCACACCACCTACGGCACCATCGGTGTCAAGGTGTGGATCTACAAGGGCATGTACAAGGATGCGGAAGACGAACAGTTGGATTCAAAGGCTGCCGGCGCACGAGCGCGGGCACGTGGACGACGCTGATTCGCATCGTCGAGTTATGAGGAGAACAGCCGATGCCTCGGTTGCCGAAGAGAGTTAAATTCCGAAAGCAGATGCGTGGCAACCTGCGCGAGCATGCGCAGCGTGGCAACTACATCGCCTACGGTGAGTATGGGCTGCAGGCTCTCGAGCCGCACTGGGTCACCGCGCGGCAGATCGAGGCCGGGCGTATCGCGGCACAGCACTACCTTCGCCGCCAGGGCAAGGTCGTCATCCGCGTCTTCCCCGACAAGCCGATCTCGAAGAAGCCGCTCGAAACCCGAATGGGCAAGGGCAAGGCCGATGTCGACTACTGGGCAGCCCGAGTCAAGGCAGGGACCATCCTGTACGAGATCTCCGGCGTCGACGTCGATGTCGCCAAGCAGGCCATGGCCCGCATCGCCCGGAAGATGCCTATTCGTTGTCGCTTTGTCGGTCGCCGTCTGGCCGTTTGATCATCGAGGATTAGAACAATGACCCCGAGTGAACTGAAGAAGATGAGCGACGAGGACATCACGATCGAAGTGCAGCAGCTGCGACGCCGCCTCTTCGATCTCCGTTGCCAGCTGGTGACGGAAAAGATCCAGAACACGTCGCAGTTTCCTATGGTCCGCAAGGACATCGCCCGGCTCCTGACGGAGCAGAACGCCCGGAATCGGGCCAAGTGAGTCGAACGACGTCCCGTGTGGACAGGTGGAGTGAACAGTGAGTCATCTCAAGGAAATCAATGTCTCCGACAATGCGCCTCGCCGCATCGGACTTGTCGATTCCGCTTCGCGGGACAAGTCCTGCAAGGTCATGATCAACTACCTGGTCCGGCACCCCAAGTACGGCAAGTACGTTCGCCGTCGAACCAGCATCCACGTGCATGACGAGCAGAACGCGGCCAAGGTCGGTGATCGCATCGAGATCGCCGAATGCCGTCCGATCTCCAAGACCAAGTCCTGGACGCTGATCCGAGTGATCGAGTCCAACGGGATGGAGCACGTCACGGAAGGAACGGGATCATGATCCAGAAGGAATCCAGACTGGAAGTCGCTGACAACAGTGGTGCCCGGGTCGTGCAGGTGATCGGCGTGCTGGGTGGTTCGACCGCCCGCGGTCGGTACACACGACGTGCCGTCGGTGTCGGTGACAAGATCGTCTGCTCGGTCAAGAAGGCTCTTCCCAACTCCGCGGTCCGCCCCGGTGATCTGGTGAAGGCCGTGATCGTTCGGACCAAGTATCCGACCCGTCGAAACGACGGTTCGTACGTTCGATTCGATTCGAACGCGTGCGTGGTTCTCAACAAGGAAGGAAATCCCCAGGGGACGCGCATCTTCGGTGCCGTGGCCAGGGAACTCCGTGAGAAGAACCACATGAAGATCGTATCCCTCGCATCGGAGGTCGTCTGACATGCCACGTCATATCAAGAAGGGCGATTCAGTCATCATCACCGCCGGCAACGACAAGGGCACGGTCGGTGAGGTGATCCGCATCGTCTCCGGCAAGGATCGAGTGGTGGTCAAGGGTGTGAACATCCGTGCCCGTCACATGAAGCCGACCCAGGCGAATCCCCAGGGCGGAATCATCCGGCGTGAGATGCCGATTCACAAGAGCAACGTGAGCCCGGTCGTCGACGGCAAGCCGTCCCGGGTTCGTTTCGAGACAAAGAAGGACGGATCGAAGGTCCGCGTCGCAGCTCGCGACGGCAGCGAGCTTCACAAGCTCCGTGGACCCAAGGCCTAAGAGGACCGACTGTCATGATTGTTGCACAGACCATTACACCTCGACTCAAGACTCGTTACATGGACGAGATCGAGAAGAAGGCGCTCGCCGAGTTCGGGCTCAAGAATCGCCACCAGCTTCCGCTGATGGAGAAGGTGATCCTGAACTGCGGCGTCGGTCGCTTCCTGGAGAACCAGAAGCTCAAGCCGGAGATCCGGGACACGATCACCGATACGCTCACGACCATCACCGGTCAGCGTCCGATCATGGTCCTCGCCCGGAAGTCGGTTTCGAACTTCAAGGTTCGCGAAGGCGCTCCGTCCGCATTCATGGTCACCCTTCGGGGAGATCGGATGTGGCACTTCCTCGATCGCCTGATCAATCTTGCGATTCCCCGAATCAAGGACTTTCGCGGCATCCGCGACGACGCGTTCGACCAGGCCGGAAACTACGGCATGGGTCTGACGGAGCAGGCGGTCTGGCCAGAAATCAACATGGCCCGTGTGAACTTCACGCACGGCATGAACATCAATATCTGCTTGAGGCAGTCGGATCCGGCGAAGAGCCTGTTCGTCCTCAAGGAGCTCGGAATGCCCTTCGTCCGCAAGGACGAGGACTGAGGAGAAAGAGAAAACAATGGCTAGTAAACGCGCATTTGCAAAGATGAAGAAGAAGCCGAAGTTCTCGACTCGGCACCGCAACCGGTGCCAGCTGACCGGACGGGCCCGAGGGGTCTACCGGAAGTTCGGAGTGAGTCGGATCGTGCTTCGGGAGCTCGCCCTTCAGGGCAAGGTTCCGGGGATGCGTAAGGCCAGTTGGTGAACCAAAGCCCCGGTGTGGGCGTCAAGGTCAGGACCCCCATTGGGTCCGGAGCCTGGAGTAGTGAATGTCTCAGCAAGACTTGACATCAGACATGTTGACCCGGATTCGCAACGCAGTGCGAAATCACTCCGAGCACGTCAGCTGCATCAACAACCGCCTCAATCGCGGTGTTGCAGGTGTGCTTCAGGAAGAGGGATACATCGACGGCTTCGAGGTCGTCGAGGATGGCCGTCAGGGCCTCATTCGAGTGAACCTGCGATACGGACCGCGTGGCGAGAGTGTCATTCGACGCATCGACCGCGTCTCCAAGCCCGGCTGCCGGGTGTACCGGGGAGTCTCGGACATCCCACGGACCCTGCAGGGCATGGGAATCACCGTGGTCTCCACGAGCAAGGGTGTGAAGAGTGATCGGCAGTGTCACGAAGAGAACGTCGGCGGCGAACTGATCGCCACGGTGTCCTGATCATCCAGGAACGACAGGAAGAGAACCAATGTCCCGAATCGGCAAAAAACCAGTCAGTGTCCCTTCAAGCGTGAACGTCGACGTCAATGCGTCGTCACGTCGCATCAAGGTGTCCGGTCCCAAGGGCGAACTGTCCTACGAGTGGCACTCGAGCATCGAGGTCAGCAATGGCGACGACGCCATCGTCTGCTCGGTCGACGAGTCGACCACGCCAGACAAGGCCGTGCGTTCGCAGTGGGGAACGACCCGTGCCCGCATCCAGAACATGGTCATCGGCGTCACCGATGGGTACTCCAAGCGACTGAAGATCGTCGGAGTCGGCTGGAACGCGAAGGACCAGGGACGCCAGATCCGATTGAACGTCGGCTACTGCCATCCGGTCGATCTCACGCCTCCCAACGGCGTCGAGTTCACGATCGAGCAGAACGGCGACGTCATCGTCAGTGGTCCCGACAAGCATCAGGTGGGTCAGTTCGCAGCGAACATCCGAGACCAGCGTCGTCCCGAGCCGTACAACGGCAAGGGCATCATGTATGACGACGAGGTCATCATCCGCAAGCAGGGCAAGGTCTTCGGATCGTGATATCGATGCCGGTGAAGCCGGCACGAGGAGATGAACATGGGCAGGATCAAGAGCAGATTGGAACGACGGACCCGGCGCAAGCGCGGGATCCGCAAGGGATTGATGGGTGGTCCGGGCATGCCGCGTCTGACGGTCTTCCGGAGCGCCAAGCACATCTACGCCCAACTCATCGACGATCTCGCAGGTCACACGATCGCGAGTGCATCGAGCAACGAGAAGGATTCCGATTCGAGCGGCGGTGGCAACATCGACTCCGCATCCGAGATCGGAAAGAAGCTTGCTGAGCGAGCTGCGACCGCCGGCGTCAGCCGGGTCGTGTTCGACCGCAACGGGTACAGGTATCACGGAAGAGTTCGCGCATTGGCCGACGGGGCACGCGAAGGTGGATTGAAGTTCTGAGCAGGGATGGCGGCATTAGCCCCACGAGGACGAACGCATGGCTGAGTTTCTTGAAGAATCAGGTGGATTGGAATCGACGACGGTCGGCGTATATCGCACGGCTGCGACGGTCAAGGGTGGGCGGCGCTTCAGCTTCTCCGCACTCATTGTCGTCGGTGATCGTCAGGGACGGGTTGGAATCGGTTATGGCAAGGCCAACCAGGTTCCTCCGGCCATCGAGAAGGGGCAGAAGAACGCCAAGCGACAGATGCGCGCGTTCCCGCTCCAGGATCGAACCATCCCGCACGAAGTGGAAGGTCGCTTCGGCGCCTGCCGCGTGCGTATCGTTCCCGCTTCGCCGGGTACCGGTGTCATCGCCGGTGCATCCGTCCGAGCGGTACTCGAATTGTTCGGTGTCCAGGACTGTCTGACGAAGTCCTACGGATCGAACAACCCCAAGAATCTCGTCAAGGCGACCATCAAGGGCCTGGAGCAGCTTCGTTCCAAGGAACTGATCGAGTCCCTGCGGGGTCGTCAACTGGGCATGACCGAGGTGGAGGAGATGATCCAGCGTGGTCAGTCCTTCATGGCCGCCCCCGAAGCCGAGGCAGTTGCTGCCGAAGCGGGTGACGCAGTGGAAACCAATGCGGAATCGACATCCGACTGAGTGCAAGAGCACCTGGGAGCATCATCGCCATGATGATTCACGAGATCACAGACAAGGTTGGTAAGTACAAGGCTCGCAAGCGCATCGGTCGCGGACCGGGTTCCGGCGTCGGCAAGACCAGTGGACGAGGGCACAAGGGTGCCGGTTCACGTGCAGGCTACAGCCGTCGTGCCAACTTCGAGGGTGGCCAGATGAGCTGGACCCGCCGTCTTCCCAAGCGAGGATTCACCAACGTGAACTTCCGTCAGCAGTACCACGTGATCAACGTGGGGATGCTCGATGCGAGGCTCGACGACGGTGCCGAAGTCAACGTCAAGGTCCTGTCGGACATGGGCATCCTGCGGGACACCAAGTTCCCGCTCAAGGTGCTCGGAGAGGGCGACTGCACCAAGAAGTTCAGCATCACGGCTGCGAAGTGCTCGGAATCCGCGAAGGCCAAGATCGAGAAGGCCGGCGGTTCGGTCACGCTCGTACCGGTCAAGAAGTGGATGCGGGACACGACGAAGCCGGCAGGCAAGAAGGGCAAGCCCGCCAAGGCCAAGGCCCCCGTCACGAAGAATGAAACCTCCGAGGAGCAGCAGGAAGGCTGAAGCCGTTCGCGGCTGAGGCATGATCTGGAAACTTGATGGGCACGATCATCAACATCTTCAGGATTCCCGAGCTCCGGAAACGGGTGTTCTTCACGCTTGGCGTGTTGATCATCTATCGCCTCGGATTCTTCATCCCCCTCATTGGTGTGGACCAGTCGGCTCTGAAGTCGTACTACGAGACCCAGAGCAGTTCCGACGGACTCGGACTTGGTCGGATTCTCGAGTACGCATCCATCTTCTCCGGCGGTTCCTTCAGTCAGTCGACCGTGTTCGGCCTGGGAATCATGCCCTACATCACGGCGGCGATCATCTTCCAGCTGCTCCAGACGGCCATCCCCCGGCTCCAGGAGCTGAAGAAGGAAGGGGCCAGCGGCCAGCAGAAGATCACCGAGTGGACCCGCTACACCACCGTCGGCATGTGCGTCGTCCAGGGATTCATGTGGATGAAGTTCATGCTCGCGAACAACATGGTTCGTGAGGAGTTCCTCTCCTCGGGCACGCTGCTCATCTTCTACGTGAGTGGACTGACGGCCCTGACGGCGGGAAGCATCTTCCTGATGTGGCTGGGCGAGCAGATCGACAAGTACGGCATCGGCAACGGCGTATCGCTGATCCTGACCGCAGGAATCATCGCACAGATGCCGACCGCGATCACCGAACTCTCGAACCGGACGGACCTGTCGTTGCAGGCCGGTGAGGGACAGATCGGAATCGTCGGGATCGTCTTCCTGATCGTGGCATTCATCATCGTGGTGGCGGGATCGATCCTGATCACGCTGGCCCAGCGCCGGATCCCGATCCAGCAGGCGAGGCACACCCGGGGACGCAAGGCGTACGGCGGCCAGCGGCACTATCTTCCGCTGCGGGTCAACCACGCCGGCGTGATGCCCATCATCTTCGCCAGTTCGCTGTTGATCTTTCCCTCGGCGTTCTTCGGATACCTGGCGTCGTCCACCGGAGTCGATTCGCCCGAATGGTGGGTGTCGACGGTGAACTTCCTGAACATCAACTTCCAGATGGGCGAGTACCCCTACATCGTCCTGGAAATCCTGTTGATCTACTTCTTCAGCTACTTCTGGACCACCGTGGTCTTCAGTCCCGAGGAGATGGCCCAGCAGCTGCGTGAGAACGGCAGCTTCATTCCAGGCCTGCGCCCCGGTCCCCGGACCGCGGAGTACCTCGAGACGGTGGTTGAACGTGTGACCTATGTGGGCGCAGGATTCCTCGCCGTCATCGCGGTCATCCCCTCGATGGTCTCCAAGTACATGGAGATCCCCCTGAACATTTCGAGCTTCCTCGGTGGTACCGGGCTGCTCATCGTCGTCAGTGTCGGCTTGGATCTACTCCAACGTGTCGAAGCCAACCTGGTGATGCGCAACTATCCAGGTTTCCTGTCCGGGTCGGAGCCCGGTAGAGGAGGCCGCACAACCTGACCAACGGTCCGCCGAAGAGCGGACGCATGGAGAGGGAAGCAGCAGATTCATATGGCGAAAGAGGAAAAAATCACCCTGGAAGCCGTTGTCAAGGAAGCCCTGCCGGATACCCGGTTCATGGTCGAGCTGGAGAATGGTCAGGAGATCCTGGCCTACATCAGCGGCAGAATGAGGAAGTTCTACATCCGCATTCTTCCCGGCGACAAGGTGAAGGTTGAACTGAGCCCGTACGACATGTCCAAGGGGCGCATCGTCTATCGCCAGTGACGATTGATTCGAAAGGTAAGCACCATGAAGGTTAAAAGCAGCATTCGGCGTCGTACCAAGGATTGCCAAGTCGTAATTCGCAAGGGCAAGCGGTACATCATCAACAAGAAGAACCCCCGCCTGAAGGCGCGACAGGGCTGATCAGGAGATACGAACCATGCCACGTATTGCAGGCGTCGACATTCCGGAGAACAAGAAGATCCGGTATTCATTGCGCTATATCTACGGGATCGGTCCCAAGTTCTGCGACGACATTCTCGAGACGGCAGGCGTCGATCCCGAGAAGAAGGCGCATGAACTCGAAGAGCGAGAGGTCTCCATGATCGCCTCGGTCATCGACGACGGCTACATCGTCGAGGGTGCCTTGCGTCGTCAGACCCAGCAGAACATCCAGCGGCTCCGCGACATCCGGTGCTACCGGGGTGATCGCCATCGTCGCGGGCTGCCCGTTCGTGGTCAGCGGACCAAGTGCAATGCCCGTACCCGCAAGGGACGCAAGAAGACGGTCGCCGGCAAGAAGGGCGTCAAGTAAACGCGGGTTCGTCCCGCCTCATCGTGAGATTCCTGCCCCCACGGGAGAAGGAATCGATGGAAGCGAAAGGAAAGAGTCATGGCAAAGAAGAAGATCAGAAAGAACATCGGCAAGGCGATCGCGCACGTGAACGCGACGTTCAACAACACGATGGTCACGATCACCGACCTCAACGGCGAGACCCTGTGCTGGGACTCCGCCGGAACCGTCGGTTTCAAGGGTGCGAGAAAGGCGACTCCGTTCGCCGCCACCCGCGCGGCGGAACGGGTGGCCTCCAAGGCCAAGCGCATGGGCGTCCGGGAAGTCGAGGTTCGTGTGAAGGGTCCCGGCTCCGGTCGTGAATCCGCGATCACCGGTCTCAGCTCCTCGGGGCTGCTGGTCACCGCGGTCGAAGATCACACGCCGATCCCCCACAACGGCTGCCGCCCGAGAAAGCAGCGCCGCGTCTGACGATTCGAATCTGGATGGTCTGGAAAGAAGGTCCGGTCGGTGCATCAGCAGGAGCCGATCACGACCGTTGAGCCAGGCCATGTGCTGAACCAACTGGTTTCCTGCTGGCAATGGAGTAGAAGACAATGCATGTTCGCTGGAGAGGTTTGGAACTTCCTGCACGCGTCGAGCTCGATGAGAAGTCGTCGAGCGATACGTTCGGCCGATTCACCGTCGAGCCGTTCGAACGCGGTTTCGGTACGACCATCGGCAACAGCCTGCGTCGCATCCTGCTGAGCTCGATCGAAGGCGCTGCCATCACGAGTGTCCGCATCAAGGGTGTCGATCACGAATTCACCACGATTCCCGGAATCATCGAGGATGTGTCCGACATCATCCTCAACATCAAGGGCATCGTGATCAGTCACACCGGCGAGGAGGAGAAGGTCATTCGGCTTTCCGCATCCGGCCCCGGTGAAGTGACCGCCGATCTGATCGCATCCGATCCCGCGGTCACCGTCCACAACCCGGACCTGATCATCGCGACGTTGACCGAAGCGGTCGACTTCGAGGTCGAGATGGTCGTCGCTCCCGGCCGCGGCTACCAGCCGGCCACCGAGCGTCACCTTCGCTCCAGCGAAGACCAGGTCATCGGTGAGATTCCGATCGATTCGCTCTTCAGCCCGGTCCGCCGCGTGCGGTATCGCGTCGAGGACACCCGTGTCGGTCAGAAGACCAACTACGACCGCCTGATCCTCGATCTCTGGACCGATTCGACCATCTCGCCCGAGATGGCGATGGTCGAGGCCGCCAAGATCCTCCGCAAGCATCTCAATCCGTTCGTCCAGTACTTCGATCTCGGAGATGACCGCATCTCCGAGGAGGCTTCGGCCGCCGCGGCCATGGACGACGAACTGATCAGGAAGCTCGACATGCGGATCGACGAACTCGATCTCACCGTTCGGGCACGCAACTGCCTGGATTCGGCCCAGATCGAGACCGTCGGAGAACTGGTCAGCAAGAGCGACCAGGATCTTCTTTCCGTACGCAGTTTCGGTCGCACCTCGCTTCGCGAAGTGAAGCGTCGTCTCGAAGAACTGGGTCTCTCGCTCGGCACGCCGCTTCCGGATGGCTACGAGATTCAAATATCTGAAAACACGGGCGAGCCGATTGAGGCCGTCATCATCGAGGACTGAGGCCCGGCCAGGTCCTGGAGAGCGTCACATGCGTAATCGAATCAACGGTAAACAGCTGAATCGCAAGAGCGACCACCGAGCCGCCATGCTTCGCAACATGGCTTCGGGTCTGTTCGAGCACGGTTCGATCGAAACGACGATGCCCAAGGCCAAGGCCGTGCAGCCACTCGTCGAGAAGATCATCACTCTGGCCAAGCAGGGGTCGTTCCATGCTCGTCGTCAGATCGAGTCCAAGCTCAACGATCGCAAGATCCACGCCTGGGTGGCCGACCCCAACGTGCCGGACAGCAGCAAGGAGAATCCCTACTTCGATCTCCCCGATGCGGATGACATCAAGTTCAACCGCTACGGCGAAGTCAAGAAGGCTCCGCGTCTCGTCCAGCACATCCTTGCCAACGTCGCGCCTCGATTCGTCGATCGCGACGGTGGATACACCCGCATCATCAAGACCGGTCGCCATCGACTGGGTGATGGAACCGATCTGGTCGTTCTCCAGCTCGTCGGAGAGGAGGAGGGTTCCGAATCCTCCTCCGGCAACGTGACCGGTCGTCGCCGTCAGGCCGATCGGCGAGATGCCTTCGCCGCTTCGCTGGGCCCTGTGGCCACTGCCGAGGTCGAGGAGGAGGTCGTCGCCGAAGAGGCTCCCGCCGCGACCGAGGAGGCTTCGAACGAAGCGCCTCAGGAAGAGGGCGACAAGGCCTCCGGGGAAACCCCTTCGGAGTAAGCCTTGGCAAACCGATTCATTCCACACGGCCGTCCCACCCCGGGGCGGCCGTGTTCTTTGGCATGTACACTGCATTCCGATGAGTGACGAGATCGATCAACTGCATCAGGAAGCGGCCGCCTCGCTCGCGAACGCGTCCGACGCCCAGGCTCTGGAAGCCTGGCGCATCGAGTACCTGGGGACCAAGGGGCGCCTCAAGGGGATGATGTCCCGGATGCGGGATCTGTCCAAGGAGGAGCGGCCGGTCTTCGGCCAGCGGATGAACGCGCTCAAGGAGACGCTCGAAGCCTCGTTCGACTCGCGGCAGTCCGGTGCGGCGGCGTCCCACGACGGTCCTCCCATCGATGTCACGGAGCCGGGGCTCCCGGCTCGCAGCGGCAAGCGCCATGTGCTCACGCGGACCATCGACGAGATCGTCGAGGTGTTCGGTCGCATGGGCTTCTCGGTGGCCGAGGGGCCCGAGGTCGAGGACGAGTGGCACAACTTCAATGCGTTGAACATTCCCGACGATCATCCGGCCCGCGATCCCATCGACAACTTCTTTCTCGCCGGTGATCGCATGCTCCGGTCGCAGACCTCCACCGTCCAGATCCGGGTGATGGAGCAGTCGCCGCCGCCTCTGAAGATCATCTCGGTGGGCCGTGTCTACCGACCCGACACGCACGATGCGACGCACTACAGCATGTTCCATCAGGTCGAGGGACTGTGCCTCGATCGCGGTGTCACGATGATCGATCTGAAGACCGTCCTGTTCCAGTTCGCCAAGGCGTATTTCGGTCCCGAGGCCGAGGTCCGCATGCGGCCGAGCTTCTTCCCGTTCACCGAGCCTTCGGCCGAAGTGGACATGAAGATGAAGATCCGCGGCCAGTGGCAGTGGGTCGAACTCGGCGGGTGCGGCATGGTCGATCCGAACGTCCTCGAGGCGGTCGACATCGATCCCGAGGAGTGGACCGGATACGCATTCGGACTCGGCATCGAGCGTATCGCCATGCGACGCTACGGCATTTCAGACATCCGAAATCTCTACGAGAACGACGAGCGATTCCTTCGTCAATTCTAGGAGAAGTTCCATGATCGACACAATGACCCCGCCGTCCGCCGACCAAGCCATGCCCCCTCGGGCAGCAGGCAGTCAGACGCCCACGGTGCTTGGGGTGATCGGGATCATCTGGGCCGCCATCAGTCTGCTTTGCACGCTCAGCATCTTCGGAGACGCCCAGATCCAGGCGAAGGTCTACACCACCGTCAGTGCCGTGCTGGGTCTGTTGCTGGGGCTCTGGCTTCTTCTGGGTTCGATCAATCTGCTGCGTCGAAAGCGTTCCGCCCGATCGATGCTCGTGTCGTGGTCGATCATCAAGATCGTCGTCACCATCGCTCTCCTGGTCTGGGGTCTGGCGTATACCGATCAGATGACCGACATGGTGGTGCAGCAGGCGCAAGCCGAACTGAAGGCCGATCCGGCCATGCAGGACGGGATGGCCGAACAGCAGGATCCCTCCGCAGCGGTCTCGGATCAGGGCGAGGATGTCGAGCCTCGGCTGGACGGGGATGCTGGAGAAGAGGACATCCAACCCGAGCTGTCGGATGAACAGATCGAATCCGTCATTCAGATCGTGGTCTATGGATTCATGGGATGCGGTGCGATGCTGACGTTGCTGTGGCCCGTGATCCTGCTGATAAGTCTCAACTCCATTGGTTTCAAGCGGGAGTTCGAGACATGGGAGTCCGACATGTTCGAAGGACATGACCATGTCTGAGGCGGGCTTCCTCGACGAACTCGCCTGGCGCGGCATGCTGCACCAGACGACCGACGATTCCGGACTGCCCGACTTTCTCGGTGCTCCAGGACGTGTCGCCTACTGCGGCTTCGACCCGACCGGATCGAGCCTGACCATCGGCAATTTCGTGGCCATCAAGCTGCTTGCCCACTGGCAGCGCTGCGGTCACACGCCGATCGTGCTCATGGGCGGAGGCACGGGGCTCATCGGCGATCCGTCCGGAAAGGACGCCGAGCGGCAGCTTCTGAGCGCCGAGCAGGTCCAGGCCAACGTCGATTCGTGCCGACGCATCTTCGAGCGGGTCCTCGATTTCGACCCGGCCCGGCCGAATGCCGCCCGCATCGTCAACAACGCCGACTGGCTGTGCGGGCTCGGCTACATCGACATGCTTCGCGACGTCGGCAAGCACTTCTCGGTCAACATGATGATCCAGAAGGACTCGGTCCGGGATCGGCTCGAGAATCGCGAGCAGGGGATCAGCTACACCGAGTTCTCCTACATGATCCTTCAGGCGTACGACTTCCTGCACCTCAGGCGAAGCGAGCAGTGCACCGTGCAGATCGCGGGATCCGACCAGTACGGCAACATCGTCGCCGGCATCGATCTGATCCGCCGCGATCTGATCGATGCGGACGAGAGCGAACCACGCGGGTACGGGATCACGGCTCCGCTGATCACCAAGTCGGACGGAACGAAGTTCGGCAAGACCGAATCCGGCGCCGTCTGGCTGACCGCCGATCGAACCAGTCCCTACGCGTTCCACCAGTTCTGGCTCAACGCATCCGACGCCGATGCCGGCAAGTATCTTCGGTGGTTCACCTTCCTCGATCGTGCCGAGATCGAGGACATCGAGGCCCGTCATCTCGAGGCCCCGCAGCGGCGGCTCGCCCAATCGACGGTGGCCGACGAGATGACCAGACTCATGCACGGTGACGAGGAATTGGAACGGGCCAGGGCCGCCGCGGGGGCGCTCTTCAGCGGTGATGTCGCGGGGCTCGACGAGCCGCTGCTCGACGAGGTCTTCAAGGATGTCTCGGGGACCGAGCACGCCCGCTCCTCGCTGGACGGCGAAGGCGTACTGCTGCTGGATCTCCTGCCGGAGACGTCGCTGGCGGGCTCCAAGCGCGAGGCGAGGGAGTTCCTCTCCAACGGTTCCGTTTCGGTCAATGGTTCGAAGATCGAAAAGGACGTCGCTCTGGAACATCGACTCCACGTCGACGACCTGCTTCACGGCAGCACGATTCTCATCCGTCGCGGCAAGAAGACCTGGCACGCGACGCGTTGGGCCTGATCAGGGTCCGGCCGGTGTCGCGGCCGGTTGCTGGATCTTGGTGATCCGTATCGAGATCTCGGGATGCGCATCGCCGTCGACCGACGCGGTGACCGCTTCGCCGGTGCCGTCGGGATCAAGCGCCAGGAAGTAGGCGACCTGCTTCGATTCGATGCCCTGTTCCAGTTCGAGGTTCGACAGCGGCACCACCGCCACGACCCGAGAGCCCGGGCCGTCCTTCGATTCCAGCTTCTCCGCCAGCTCGGTGCCCGCCTCCACCTGGACCGCACGGAGCAGCGAGTCGGGAAGCGTGACCTTGAAGCTGGTGAGGATGTCGGGGTTGACCAGGACCTGCACGTAGACCTTGTCGAGGGTGATGCTCCGGTTTCTGGCGACCAGTCGGAAGGACACCCGGGCGGTCGCGGGTTCGATCTGGACGTTGGCCAGATCCCGGAACTCCTTCGGAAGCTGGAGGCTGCCGTTGATCGTATGCAGTACGCCGGGCTCGAGGAACTGGATCGCTCCTGCATCCACGACGGCTTCGAGGATCGGATTCTCGGAAAGCTTCGCCGCTTCATTTCTGGGAAGGGTGATGCTCGCCTTCTCCGGACTGACCACGGAGTCCTGCACCAACGCGCCTTCCGGCATGCGTGCCCGCACGACCGCATCCACCGTCACGAGTTCGGTGATGTCGACGTTGAAGCCGGCGGGTTCGACGCTGTCGATGGAGACGCCGGTCTCCTGGACTTCGGGAAGATCCCGGATCAGCGAAGCGAGATCCTCGAACGTGTGGCTGCCGTTGCGGGCCGGACTGTTGATCGAAAGCGATTCGTTCTGCAGAAGCGTCCGCATGTTGTTGATGGATCGCTTGGATCCTCCCAACTGAAGCGTCACCTCCGTGTAGCCCGGTTCGACCACATAGTGGTTGGCGTTGGTCGCGGTGAAGTCGAGCCTCGTCTGGATCGAGGCGTCCTCGCTGATGTAGTCCTCGGCGACGAGCCAGATCAGAAGGGCCACGATCGATACGAGAATCAGGCTGGCGAAGTCGGGTCGACGGTTCATGCCTGCGTCTCCGTCTGCCCGCCGTCTTCGGCGTCTTCCGATTCGGCGGTCGTGGGTTCTTCGCCCGGTCCCGACAGATGCTTCTGAAGGGCCTCGCGGACCTGGGCCGCTTCGAGCCGTGTTTCAAGCTGGCCATCGACGCCGATGCTGACCGTTCCGGTCTCTTCGCTGACGACCACGACGACGCAGTCGCTCTCTCGGGACATGCCGAGGGCCGCTCTGTGACGCGAGCCGAAGTTGGCGGACAGGGAGCCCTCCTCGGCGAGTGGGAACTGGACTCCGGCCGCGAGGATCCTGTTTCCACGAACCACGACGCCGAGATCGTGCAGGGGGCTGCTCGGCCAGAAGATCGATTCGATCAAGCGGCTGCTGATCGCGGCATCGATGTGCTGGCCACCTTCGACGAGTCCGCCGAGCTGGACGTTGCGTTCGACGGCGATGATCGCTCCGAATTGGTTCCGACTCAGGAATTCGACCGCTTCGGTGATGGCTTCGACGGACTGGTCCTGGTCGTCTCCACCCCAGCGGATGAATTTGGTCTGTCCGATGCGAATCGCGGCCTGACGAAGTTCGGGCTGGAAGATCACGATCAGCAGGATCGCAAGCACGCCCACGAAGTAGTTCAGGATCAGCTGCAGTCGTCCGAACGACTCGGTATTGACCATGACCAGCCAGAGGACCATGAGCAGCACGCCGAGGAAACCCAGCCCTCGAATGACACCGGCACCCCGCGTGCCCTGGAGAAATCTGAAGACGAGGTACACCACGATCCAGATCACCGCCAATTCGATGAGGATCTCCCAGAAGGCTTCCTGCTGGAATGGATTGTTGAGCATGGGGGGGCCTGTGGACTCCGGGCTCTTCCAGAAACAGTATAGGCGGACATGCCGGGGAGGTCGTCTGCATGGGCCTGTTCGATTGGCTAGGATTCCCACTATGAGCCGCTTTGGATCCCAATATCGTGTGAACCGCTCGACGGGGGTCTGTGCCGAAACCGGTCAGCCCATCGAGCCCGGTGCGCCCTGCGTTGCCGCCCTGTGCGACGACGAGGAGGCCATCCTGCATCGTGTCGACTTCTCCATGGAGTCCTGGGAATCGGGGAAACGCCCCGATGGGCTCTTCAGCTTCTGGAAGACCAGAATGCCCGAGAAGGGGGAGAAGAAGAAGGTCTTCGTCGATGACCAGGTCCTGCTCGACATCTTCGAACGCATGGCCGAGGACGAACGTGAGGATCGACTGGCGTTCCGTTTCGTGCTGGGACTGATCCTGATCCGCAAGCGTCTCTTCCGCCACGAGTCGCAGCGGAAGGACGAGGGCGGTGATCGTGTGGTCTGGCTGCTCCGCCTCAAGGGATCTCCGCCCGAGTCGCCGCTGGTCGAGATGGTCAACCCCGGCATCGGCGACGACGACATCCTCTCGCTCAGCGAGCAGTTGGGCGATGTGCTGCAGGGAGATCTGTAGTCACCTGTTCGAAAGCCAGATCGATCCTGATGGGTGGTGCGATGCTCATTGCCGCCTTGGTGGCAGGCTGCGCGCCTCGCTCCGGTCATTCCAGTGGCATCGAGTCCACGCCTCCGGACTGGCCGACGGTCCGTGAGTCGTGGAACACCCGCGCCGAATCGATCAAGCGGTTGTACGGTCGCGGCATCTTCGAGACCCGCTGGACGGACGACGAAGGCGCGGCCCACGTCGAGCAGGGGGATCTGGATCTCTGGTACGAGCATCCCGAACGACTCGCTTCGCGCGTTTCGAAATTCGGCGAGACCTTCGCCGTGACCGGCATGAACGAATCCTCGATGTGGCTGCACCTGGAGGGTGAGCAGAGCGTCTTCTATTCGGGTCGGCGCATCGAGGGCCGGATCATGTCGATGGATTCGATGCCGGTCGATCCACGGATGTATCGGAGCGTACTCGGTCTGGCGTCGCTGCCGACCGTCCCGGATCGCATCGATGCGGTCTGGGATCCCGAAGCCGAAGCCTGGGTCTTCGATCTTCCCGTGCTGGACCCGGCGATACCGACCAGACTCTGGATGCAGCCTTCAGCGAACTATCCATTCCGTCTCGAGTACACGCTCTCGAACGACGGTGGACGGTTGACGGTCGAGCACGACCCTCGCCGCACCCGTGTGATCGAACTGCCGGGATTGCCGGTCACCCGATGGCCCGTCTTCTGCAACAGCGTCTCGCTCGAACTGCATTCGGCGGACCGCCCTCTCAGTCGCAGTCTGGTCGTCTTCGATCGGCTGTCGTGCGAAGTCGAGGAGAAGATCATGGACAGGGTCTTCGATCTGGACGTGATGCGAGAGGGGCTCGGACCCGACTGGATCGAGTCGATCGATCGGTACTCGCCCCCCGAGGGAGCTGCTGAATGATGCGGGCATTGCACTGGCTGATCGCGGTTCTGATGGTGACCGCCGTCCCCACCGAAGCGTCGGATCCCGGCTCGAGGCTGCTTCCGATGGTCGGAGCCGACGAGCACATCTGGTTCATGCTGCCCAGCGAGACATCCATCGGTCAGTGGGATCTGTGCCATCTCGGTCGTGGATCCGGTGAGGTGTCGTATCGGGTCGTTCGGCGTCTGCCGCAGCGACCCGCCGCGATGGCCGCATGGTCCAACACGCTTTGGCTCGTCATGGAGTCGCCTCACGCCGCGGAAGCGACCTGGGACGTCTATCGTCTGCGTGCGGAATATCAGGAGTCGCTCGAACTGAATTTCATGATCCCCCGTGATGGCTTCGGCACCCTGCCGCCGTTGACGGGAGTCGATGCGGTCCACGGCATGGCCGGAACCTCGACCGGGCCCCTTGTCTTCGCGGACCGCGACTCGGCCCGGATCGCCACTCGGATGGTGTCCGGACGGTGGGCGGATGTCGATCTGCCGGAATCGGAGGCGAGTGCCGATGGTTCACGAATGCTTGGATGCGGGTGCTGCGGGCCGGGCGGCATCGCCGTCGCCGTCGAGCAGGAGGGGCTCGTCACGATCTGGACGAGGGGTCTTTCCGGTGACTGGTTCCGGGCCGGTGATTCCATCCAGGGTGAGGCGATCGAACTGATCAATCTCGACAGTCATCCTCTTCTGGTGAGTTCAGGTGACGACGAAGTGCTTGTCCTGGACTATGTCCAGGGTTCCCTGCGCACCCGATTGACCACGATCGAAGAGCCTGCGACGGAATGGGGGATGGCCGGATTGACTGGCGGCGCCGTGCTCCTGACGGTCGATGGTCGGCAGGTCGACGCCGTCCAGATCGACGCCCTGAGCGGGGTTCGGCGGACCATCGAACTCGTCCAGCCCCAGGGACTGATCGCATCGAGCATCTGGTCCATCGCGGTGGCGGTCGGCCTGGCATGCATGGTCATCATGGTCATCGTGCTCGCTCGTGGAGGGGATTTGGCCAATGCAGTGCTTCCCGAAGGGTGTGCTCCGATGCAGCCCTTCGTTCGATTGCTCGCTCTGTGCATCGATCTGGTGCCCGGATTGATGGTGTTCTTCCTGCTCCTCGACGGTTCGCTTCGCGATCTGGTGAGGGTGCCGATGTTGAGCCTCAGTGCCGACGAGGTCTCTTCGTACGCCTGGCTGGTTCTCGTCACCATCGTGTGGTGCGCCCTCTGGGAGTCGTGGATCGGCACTTCGATGGGCAAGGGACTGTGTGGAGGTCGAGTTCAATCGATCACCGGCCCCTTGAAGGCCAGGCAGGTGCTCGTACGGAATTTCGTGAAGGGCCTGATTCTGCTGGTGCCGCCGTTGGCGGTTCTGACGCTGCTGCATCCGAATCAGCAGGGGCTGGGTGATCTCCTGGCCCGCACGGTGGTGGTTCGACCAATTGCTCCATTGCCCTCCGAGTGAGTCTGCCGCTTCTGCTCATGCCGTGAAATGCCGGCTGCCGATACAAAGAAAGCCGGTGCATGGACGTACCGGGTCTATCTCATGGAATCGGTACGCCGACTCTCAGTGAGGGCAAGCATGGCCACAGACGGGCCTAGGAACAGGGACGTTCCTCGAAACGGGGACGAACAGGTCGATGGACTTGTGACCTACGAGCAGCCGGACGCAACCGGTGCTGCAGTGGGGCGCGGAGGCTCTGCGCCTGATGCGAAGGCGTCCTGGATGCGACATTGGCCGGTCCTGCTGCTGGCGGCAGGGGGACTTCTGACGTTGTGGTCGATGTGGACCTGGGCTTCCCGGGTCAACACGCCAGACGCCGATCAACGCCTTGAACTGGCGGCCGAGAACATGAAATCCGGAGATCTGCATCAGATGCAGCAGCATCTGGATGCGTTCGCCGGTTCATGGCTCCCGGAAGCGACTCCGATCCAGCAGGCCAACTACTACATGATGGCCGGCGACTGGATCAGTCTCTGGCAGCATGCCAATGCCGTCGATGAGTCGGAGAACGCCAGAAAGATCGTTCGAAACTACGAGCAGGCCGAATCGCTCGGTGGCTGGCTGGATGACGTACGGCTCGAGCGTTGGGCCATGGCCTGCCTTGGAGCCGACACGCCCATGGCCGCCAGCGGATTCCTGAATCGACTGTCGGATCTGGATCCCGAGCAGTTTCCGCTTGCTTCCAAGCGGCATGATCGGATTCATCGGGCATGGATTCGAACCATCATGATCGATCCTGATCAGCATGATCTGGACATCCTCGCGGCACTCAGGGCGTTTCGAGAAGACGACGGGACCACGCTGGATGATCGTGCGTGGTCCGCGGCTAGGATGGCGGAGTACAGGCTGGGGCAGGGACGGAATGAAGAAGCAGTTCGGATGCTGCACGTCGATCTGCGTCGCCTCGAGGCTGCCCGGGAAGGGGCAGCTCCGAATGGTGCGGTCCGCGGCGAGCTGATGGTTCTGCTGGGGCGTGGATATCGGGCTCTGGGACAATGGCCCGAGGCATCGAACGCGGTGCAGCAGGCTCTTGATGTCTGTGCACCCACGGATCCCATTCGAGGGGAAGCCTGGGTCCTTCTCGGACAGATGCGATCGGCTTCCGGAGATCTCGAAGGGGCCTTCGAATGCCATGACAATGCGATCTCGGAACTTCCAGCCACCGAATCGAACCTGCCTGCCTTGATTGGTCGTGGTGAGATACGAAGCCTTCTGGGAGCGCACGAGGCATCATTGTCCGATCTGGCCGAAGCAGGTCGCCTGCTCAGGGCGGGGCGGACCCATCAGGATGTCGACATCATGATGTTGACCGCCGTCTACATGGATCGATACGAAGCAGTGCTGCTGCAGGGATGGCTCGATCACGCATTGGCGTATGCCGCCGCGGCGGAGGCGCTCCACGAACCCGAGAACTGTCCCGGAGAGGTGTCGCATGCGGTGGCCACCGCCGCCGGTCAGCGGGCGAGAAATCTCGAATCCCTGCTGCCCGAGGAACTTGCCACTCCGTTCCAGTCGCGGGACGAGGAGACCAGGGTCCTGCGGAGAAAGATCGCATCACTGCATGTGAAAGCTGCCGAATCCCACAGGGCCGCAGCACGCTGGTGGCATGATCAGCCCGGCGAGGAGTCCCTCTGGCGGACGTCACTGGTCGAAGCAGGTCGTCACGATGATGCGGCCGGTCGAACCATCGAGGCCATTGAGGCATTCACGGAAGCACTGGCGGCGACCCCGGAAGACGATCCTCGGCGAGGAGATCTGATGAAGCGGCTCGGTCGATGTCTTCAGGCCGAAGGCCGATTCGACGAAGCCGCGAACTGGTACACGCTCGTCATCGAGACATGGCCAAGCAGTCCCGACGCGACTCGATGTCATGTCCCCCTGGCGAGATGCCTCGAGGCCATGGGTGAGATCGACTCCGCCTGGACCGGGCTGCTCGAGGTGGTGCAGGGCCGCACGGTGCTGACTCCCGGTGCAGTCGACTGGATGGCGGCATTGAAGGAACTCGGCACGCTCGGATTCCGTTCTGGCCGCTATGCGGAGGCGATTCCGCATCTTGATTCATGCCTGGCCCGTACCGTTGAACCCGACGAGCGGATCGAACAGCTTCTGCTGCTGGCAGGTTGCACCAGAGGGGCGGCGCGGGATCTCACGCGACGGCTCGTCGAGGATGCGACATTGCCGCCATCGATGAGAGAGGTGCTGGATGCGAAGCGTCGTGCTCTGCTCCAGCGTTCCTGGCAGGCGTACGATGAGGTCGTCGTCTTCTGCGAGAAGACACCTCCGCTTGACCCGCGAAGGGACACCGGAACGCTTCGGACCGCATTGATCGGACTCGGAGACGCCCAGTACGACCTTGGTGAATACCGGCAGGCCATCGGCACCTACGAACGGACCGCACGCGATTTCGCGGATCACACCGCGTCGATGCACGCCCTCGTGCAGATCGCAGGAGCATGGGTCGAACTCGGTGATCGCGAGCGGGCCAACGCAGCTCACGAGAGGGCACTGCAGCGGCTCGAGACGATGCCCGACGATGCGTTGAGCCGGATCGACTCGCTCATGGATCGAGAGATATGGGAACGATGGATGCGGATCATGCCCGTCGGGGCACAGGTGGCTTCAGCGGAAGACGGATGAACATCGGCGACAGGATGTCGCCTCAACGAGGTCAGGATGACCGACACACAGCAGGACAATCCGAACTGGATCGCGGAACTGATCCAACTGCTCGAATCCCAGGACGCCATCGTCCGGGAGCTCGAGGCGATGGGGCCCCGGCAGGCTTCCTGCATCGCATCGGGGCAGGTCGACGATCTGCTCACGATCCTGTCCCGACGCCAGGAACTGGTGGAGGCGCTTCTGCCCACCCAGACCGCCCTGGCGACCCGCACCCGTGAATTCCAGGCACGCATTTCCGAGGTCACCGAGGCCGATCGAGAACGTGTCGATGGACTGATGGAAAGCGTCGATCGCGGCATGCAGGCGATTCTCGCCAGCGACGAGGCGGACCGGTCACGACTGCAGGAGCAGCGCGATTCGGTCCGATCCGGACTGGCCGAGCTCGATACCGGGCGTCGGGCGCTGCAGGGCTACCAGGCGACTCCGCAGATCGGAGGGACGCAGCGGTTCGCCGATGCGCACGGGTGACATGACGCAGATCTCCTCCAGCACGACCGACGCCACGCCCGAGCTGACCGCAGCGGAACTCGGGGATCTGATGCAGTCCGTGATGGACACGGCCGAGCGTCTGCAGAGCACGCACGACGCGCTGCAGGATCAGGTGCGTCGTCTCGAGCGGGAACTGGCCGAGGCGAACGCCCAGCTCCATCGATCACGCGAACTGGCTTCGCTCGGTGAGATGGCGGCCGGGATCGCGCATGAGATCAGGAATCCACTGGCATCGATCCAGCTCTACGCGGAAGTCCTGATGGATGATCTGTCGGAACAGCCGCCGCAGGCGGACGTCTGCCGCAAGATCGAACGTTCGGTTCGTCGAATGGACACCATCGTGCGGGATGTCCTTCAGTTCGCCAGGGAATCCACGGTGCGTGTGGAACCCATGCACGCGTCCGTACTGCTCGAACGCATCATCGGCGAGTGCGTCGAGCCGACGTCGAGAATCAACGTCGTCTGCGAAGCCGATTCCGAACTCAGCATCGACCCATCGCTCATGGTGCAGGCCATCGGCAACATCGTCCGCAACGGGCTCGAGTCAATGGAGAACGAGTCGGGCGGCAGCGAACTGGATGTCGCCGTCGTCCAGAATCGACTGCGATGTCCGGATGGACGCGTCCGTCCGTGCACGGTCTTCAGGATCGAGGATCGGGGCTGCGGCATTCCGGAGGCGGCTCAGGAGCGTCTCTTCAATCCATTCTTCACCACGCGAGCCTCGGGAACGGGGCTTGGTCTGGCCATTGCACATCGAGTCGTCGATGCGCACGGCGGCCATATCCATGTAGCCGGTCGGGCCGGAGGGGGAACACGTTTCGAAGTGTGCATCCCTTCCGAATGCGACGGCATCGCATCAAGCGACAAAGGAACACAGACATGACACGGGTACTCGTCGTCGATGACAAGGAAATGATGCGCGACAGCGTGGCAACGATGCTGTCCAGGAAGGGGCACGGCGTCGTCGTGGCGAACGGCGGAGCCGCTGCGCTCGAGAAGCTGGCGGCCGGCCAATGCGACGCCGTGATCACCGATCTGCAGATGCCCGAGATGACCGGAGTCGAACTGCTGCAGGCGATCCGCGAGATCGACGAGCAGATCCCGGTCGTCCTCATGACCGCCTACGGAACGGTCGAGACCGCGGTGGAGGCGATGAAGCTCGGCGCCTACGACTACATCACGAAGCCGTTCAGCGGCGACGAGCTGATCAACACGATCGAGCGTGCCCTCGAGCGGGGGCGATTGGTCAAGGAGAATCAGATCCTGAAGGTGCAGGGGACTCCCGCGGGTTCCAGCGCATGCGGTCGGGAGCACGAGATGGTCGGCGGCAGCGAGTCGCTGGTGGGTCTGCGGCTCCGGCTGCGGCAGATCGCGGAGAGCAACTCGACCGTTCTCGTCACCGGCGAGTCGGGCACCGGCAAGGAGGTGGCCAGCCGCTGGATCCATGAACACAGTCCGCGGGCCGATGGGTCGTTTCTCGCGATCAACTGCGCGGCGTTGTCCACCAGCCTTCTCGAATCGGAACTGTTCGGCCACGAGAAGGGGGCGTTCACCGGTGCCGACAAGATGCGCAAGGGCCGATTCGAACTCGCGGATGGCGGTACGCTGCTGCTCGATGAAATCAGCGAGATCGCTCCCGAGATCCAGGCGAAGCTGCTTCGCGTGCTTCAGGAGCGGACCTTCGAGCGGGTCGGTTCATCCACCAGCCGAGCCGTGGATGTCAGGATCATCGCCACGTCGAACCGGGATCTCCAGGCCGAAGTGGAGTCGGGCACCTTCCGCCAGGATCTGTTCTTCAGACTGAACGTCCTGCCGCTGCACATGCCTCCGCTGCGTGAGCACTCCGAGGACATTCCCGAGTTGGTGACGCACTTCCTCCGGACGCTTTCGGCCCGCGAGGGGCGCGAGCCCTGTCGGGTCGAGCCGGATGCCATGGACATGCTCATGCAGTACTGGTGGCCGGGCAACGTGCGGGAACTCGAGAACATCTGCGAACGCGCCCACGTGCTGTCGATCGATTCGCAGGTCACCGCCGAACTGGTCTCCAGTTGGCTGACCTGCGTCCGCGAGCCGGAGTCCACCATCCAGCAGACCGATCAGCAGGAGGTCGAACTCGTCTGCGACGGCGTCCGGCAGCTCGAGGACATCGAGCGAGCGGTGATCGTCGCCACCCTGAGCCGCCACGACGGACATCGTCAGCGTTCGGCTTCGGCGTTGGGGATCGGTGTCAGGACCCTCGGGCTCAAGCTCAAGAAGTGGAAGGAGTCGAATCTCGTTCCGGCGACCATCTGACCGGCCGCGCAGTTTCTGCGCGATGGATGGTCGATGCCGAGGCGAAAATCGACAGAACACCCCTCCGGAACCGGATCGGGATTTGCAGGAGAGACGATGAACACCACGGGAGGCATGAGATGATCGAGGGCGTCACGAATGGAATGGATCTTCCGGTTCTTGAACGCGTGATGCAGTTCGCGTCGCGACGTCAGGATCTGATCGTGAACAACATCGCGAACATCTCGACGCCTGATTTCCGCCCTGTGGACGTCTCAACCGACGATTTCCAGTCACAGCTCGGTGAAGCCATCGACCGGCGGCGTGGGGCCGGTGGAGGTGCACTCGAGATGCGGAGTTCACGTCAGGTCCAGGTCACGGATGGCGGGATGGAGCTGAATCCGGGGCCAGCAGGCGAGAACCTGTTGTTCCATGATGGAAATGACCGTGATCTGGAACGGATCATGCAGGACCTCGTACAGAACTTTCTCGTATTCAGGACGACCTCCGAGTTGCTGCAGAACCGATTCGACATACTGAACACCGCAATCAGGGAGCGCCTCTGATCATGTTTGAAGCACTTGATATCTCGGTTTCCGGGTTGGTGAGCCAGCGAGATCGCATGACGGCGATTTCAGGCAACCTGGCCAACTTCCAGACGATCCTCAACGAGGAAGGTGAATATGCACCGTACCAGCGGCGCATCCCCATCTTCGCACAGGGAGATCCCACGACCGGATCCCCTCTGGGAGTGCATCTGGAGGAGATCGCGATGGATGAGGGTGATTTCATCCAGCGATACGAACCGGACAACCCGTTTGCCGATGCAGAGGGCTATGTGGGCTATCCGAACATCTCGGTGACGACCGAAATGATGAACGCAATGGAGGCCGCCAGAGCGTATGAGGCAAACATTACGGCCTCGGAGGCCACGAAGTCGATGTACAGTATTGCGCTGGAACTACTCGGCTGAATCCGGGTTTCCCCATCAAGAGGTGACGAATCGCCATGCCTGATCCACTCGGACTGATCGGAGATCCCAACGCCCTCCAAGGGGCCAAGGGGCTTCCTGCGTCCACAGAAGTGAACAAGCCAGGCGATCCGGCCTTCGGGAATCTCCTCAAGCAGGAGATCGGAAAGGTCAACGCACTCCAGCAGGATGCCCAGGTGGCGGCGGAGGACTTCGCAGCCGGGCGACGTGACGATATCGAGGGCGTGCTCATCGCGGCACGCAAGGCGGATACTGCTTTTCGGATGCTGCTCCAGGTCAGAAACAAGGTCCTGGATGCCTATGAGGAGGTAAAGCAGCTCCGCGTGTAACTTAACCGGCTTGATCCGACCTGAGGCCAGGAGGGCCGACGGTGGATACGTACCAAGCCCCTGAATCGACCCCAGGCATGGAGGCCAGGCGGATGCAATCGATTCGAACGATGCTCCACGGATCGTGGGAGCAGATTCGAGACCTGTCAGCCAACACCAAGCTGTTCATCGGCTCGGTCGTTGTCATTTTGGCCATGGTGCTGTTTCTCGTCTCGCTCTATGCGGGACGTGCCAGCATGGTGGCGCTTCCGGTCAGTCTCAACACCGAATCGAGGGCGAGAGCGATCAGCTACCTCGCCCAGTCCGGTGTCGAATATCGGGAGGATCGCGGTGCGATCATGGTGCCGACGTCCGAACGGGATCGTGTCGTCAGCGGCATGAGCGAACAGGCCATCATCACCCCGGACCAGATCGACTTCGATTCGATGGTCAAGGATGAAAGTCTCTTTCTGACCAAGGGGCAGTATCGCACCAGGACCCGGGTCGCGACGCAGAACGTGCTGGCGCGGATGATCGCCCAGATGGCCAACATCCGTTCCGCCACGGTCGTGATCAGTGGCGAGAACGACAACATCGGAATCGGTCGGGCGTTCATACCCCGAACCGCGTCCGTGACCGTGTTGACGGCTTCGGACGGGCTTGCCCAGCCGGCGGTCGACGCGATCGCGAGGATGGTGGCCGGCGCGACTCATGGAGTCAAGACGGAGGCCGTCGCGGTCATCGATGCGAGGACCGGAAGATCGCTTTCCGCCCGCGGTGACGATGCGATGTCGCTGACCCGGAACATGGACATCAAGCTCGCAGCCGAGAAGCATTCAAAGAAGACGCTGATGGAGGCCCTGGGGTACATCCCGGGTGTCCGGGTCTCGGTGAATGCGGTCGTCGACACGCGTGAAACGGTGCGTGAGGTGACGACCTTCGAGGAACCCAAGGTCGGCGTGACCGGTGAAGCGTTCGAAGAATCGGTCCAGTCGCAGGGGAGCAGCGGTCTCGAACCGGGCATGCGTGCGAATACGGGCGTGCGTGTCACGACCGGATCGCGAAGCCCGGGACGTGTCAACAAGGACACTCGTGAGGAGACCAGTCAGATCCCCGCGTTCGGAAGCGCCAAGAACCGGATCCTCGACGCCGGTGGCTACGCGCTGAAGATCAACGCGAGCATCGGGATTCCCAGAAGCTACTTCCATGGTCTCTACGCATCGGAGTTCGATGGCGAGCCGAGGGATTCGATCGTGTTCGACGAACTCGTGCAGTCCACCCTCGTGGAGATCCGCGAACAGATCCAGCCGCTGGTCGACACCACCGCCGTGGATGGCGGGCAGGCCGGCGACATCACCGTCCGCATGTTCACGGTCGTCCCCGAGATCAGATCGACATCCGTCGGAGAGGAAGCGGGTTGGACCTCCCAGCTCGCCGACGCGGACATGGTCGGCACCGTCGGACTCGGGTCGCTCGTGGTGCTGTGTCTCGGCATGATGTTCATGATGCTTCGGCGTTCGTCGCCGCGGTCGCTCCAGGATCCGATCCTGGATTCGGAACTGGAGATCAAGAACGGCATCGACGTCGAGATCGTCGACGAGGTCGAGGATTCCCAGGTCGTCCTCGAGGGTGTGGAGGTCGGTGACGAGATGGTGCGTAGATCCGTGATGCTCGAGCAGATCAAGGAGTCCGTTCAGTCCAGTCCGGAGGAGGTCGCCCACGTCCTCCGCCGCTGGGTACGGACCGAGGGGTAGGAAACCACATGTCATTTCGCATCGGCCAGAAGCTGCCTGACAAACTCGAGGACATCGATGGCGTGGTCAAGTCCGCCATCCTCCTGCTGAGTCTGGACGAGGGTTCCGCCTCGAATCTGCTGCGCTGCCTTCCCCAGGACGTCGTCCAGGAAGTGACCGCTGCGCTGGCGACGCTGGAGGAGGTCCCCAACGAGCTGATCGAAGGCGTGATCGAGGAGTTCTACAATCTCCAGCTGGCGAACCGATACGTCCGCGAAGGCGGACTCGAGTACGCAAAGCGCTTGCTCCGGGAATCACTCGATCCCGATCGCGCCGCGCACATCATCGGCCAGATCGAAACCCAGGTGCAGCGCACGCCGTTCAGCTTCCTGCAGCGGGTCGAGGCGGAGACGCTCCTGACCTTCATCCAGGACGAGCATCCCCAGACGATCGCCCTGATCGTGAGCCATCTCGGTCACGCCAGGGCTTCGGAGATCCTCGTCGGTCTTCCCGAGGACAAGCAGGTGGAAGTGGTGCGTCGGGTCGCCAACATGGACCAGACGAATCCCGACATCGTGCAGGAGGTCGAGGCCGGTCTCGAGGATCGCCTCTCCAACATGCTCGCCAGTTCCTCCGAGCGGGTCGGCGGCATCGAGACGGTTGCGGAGGTGCTGAACCTCTGCGATCGGACGACCGAGAAGAAGATCATGGACGACATGGAGCACGACAGCCCACAACTGGTCGAGGAGATCCGGCGTCTGATGTTCGTCTTCGAGGACATCGTCCACGTCGACAACAAGGGGATCCAGAGCGTGCTCCGGGAGATCGACAATTCGGAGCTGGCCCTCTCCCTGAAGACCGCCTCGGACGAACTGAAGGAGATCGTCTTCTCCAACATGTCGACCCGGGCCGCGGATCTGATCGTCGAGGACATGGAGTACATGGGTCCGGTCAGACTGTCCGACGTCGAATCCGCACAGCAGCGCATCGTCGACGTCGTGCGACGTCTGGAGGATGCGGGCGAGCTGATCATCACCAGCCGTGGTGGAGAGTCGGAACTCGTCGTATGAACATCATCAAGCAGGACCAGTTCGATGTCGATGGTCACCGTCTGTCCGCCGTCGAGATCGAGAACTTCGATCGCCGCGCGCAGGATCTCATCGAAGCGGCGGAACGATCCGCGCGGGAGATCATCGAGGCCGCGCGGGCCGAGGCGGCCGATCTGGTGGAGACCTCGCGTGAAGACGGACGGACGTCCGGTTTCGAAGCAGGTCTCCAGGAAGGCCGCTCGCAGGGTCGGGCCGAAGCGACCGAAGCCCACGGGGCACGCCTGGAGCAGCTTCAGGCGGCCTGGGTCGGTGCATTGGAGCAATGGCAGGCGGATCGGGATTCGATGTTCCGTACGGCCGAGCGGGACGTGCTGCGACTGTCCGTGAAGATGGCCGAGTTGATCGTGCATCGCACGGTCCGTTTCGATTCCGGCGTGGTGCGAAGTCAGCTGGAATCTGCGATGGGCCTCGTCCGCAACGCTTCGGACGTCCAGGTGGTCGTCGGTCCGGACGACGAACCGATCGTGCAGGAACTCCTGGAGGAACTCGTGGCCACCACGTCCAAATGCGGTGATGCCAGCCTTCGGGTCGATCCGGACATGGCGCCCGGAGGATGCCGTCTCGAGCTGGATGGTGGGACCATCGATGCATCGCTGGAGACGCAGTTGCATCGACTGGCCGAACTGATGCTTCCCGACGAAACCGTCGACCAGGTGGGCGATGATCACGACGCTTGAACAACGGGTGACCGAGATCGATCCCCTGCGTCTGCTGGGAATCGAGGGCATGGTGGTTTCCGTGCAGGGACTCTCGCTGCGTGTGAGGCATCTTCCGCTGCCGCTCGGTTCCATGGTCGAACTGGATCGGCCGGGCCGACGATCGGCGATGGGTGAAGTCGTCGGCTTCGACGACTGCGACACCGTCGTGATGCTCTACGACCATGTGGATGCCGTGCAGCCCGGAAGCCGTGTGCATGCCTGTCCGAACGCCGACATGGTGCAGGTGGGGCCCGGGCTCCTCGGTCGGGTCGTGGATGCCCTGGGGCGTCCCGTCGACGGAGGTGGTCCGATACAGGATGTGCAGTGGCATTCCGCGGTCGGCGAGAACGTCCCGGCGATGGAACGTGCCGTGATCGAGGACCCGCTTCCGACCGGAATCCGATGCATCGACAGTCTGCTCACGCTCGGTCGAGGACAGCGAGTCGGAATCTTCTCGGGACCCGGCGTCGGCAAGTCGACTCTGCTGGGTTCGATCACCCGCGCAACGGCGGCCGATGCCATCGTGATCGCCCTCGTGGGAGAGCGTGGCCGCGAAGTCACCGAGTTCGTCGAGCGGACCCTCGGCGAGGAGGGGCGCAGGCGATCGGTGGTGGTCGTCTCGACGGGCGACGAATCTCCGCTCAGAAGAGTTCGTGCCACGCAGTTGGCGATGGCCGCAGCGGAGTCGCTGCGGGACGAAGGCAAGCACGTCCTGTTCTGCATGGATTCGTTGACGAGACACGCTCACGCGCTTCGTCAGATCGGGCTGGCATCGGGAGAACACCCGGCGACCAGAGGATATCCGCCTTCCGTCTTCGCCCAGCTTCCCAGGCTGATCGAACGGGCCGGAGCGATCCGTGGTGGTGGTTCCATCACCGGGCTCTACACGGTACTCGTCGAAGGCGACGATCTCGCCGAACCGGTGACCGACGCCGCCCTGGGCGTGCTGGACGGACACGTCATCCTTTCGAACACGCTTGCCGCCCGTGGCCACTATCCGGCGATTGATGCGTTGGAGTCCGTTTCGCGGCTTGCCGACCAGGTCAGCGATGCCAATCACACGGCCGCGCGGAGAGAGGTGCTCAAGCTTCTTTCCGCCTGGTCCGATGTCGAGGACCTCGTCAGCATCGGCGCCTACACGAAGGGCGCGAACGTCCAGAGCGATGTCGCCATCGAACTGAAGCCGCTGCTCATGGAATTTCTCGCTCAGGAGTCGGATGCACCGTCGTCGTTCCCGGATACCTGTCGTGAACTCGTCCGTCTCGCCACCGTCGGTCTTCAGATGCGACAGCAGCTCGGTGCAGCGGGAGGTGGGGCGTGAAGTCGTTCCAGTTCAACTACCAGTCGATCCTCGAGGCGCGTCGTTCCGAGGAGAAGTCGAGCGAACAGGCGTTTGCGGCGATCGTGACGCGCCGAAGCGCGATCGAGAACGAACTCGTCCGAAACCGGCATTATCTGGAGTCGAATCGCCATCTTGCCAGATCGCAGCTCACGGGCTCGATCGACATCGAGGTGCTCCGTTCCTACGCGGGACAGTCCGTGCAGGTCATGCGGCACATCCGGTCGCTGCTCGTCGAGATGTCCGAGGTCCATGGTGCGATGGAAGCCGCGAAGGAGCGGTGGATCGGGTGCCGTCGTTCGCGGCGAAGCATCGAATGCCTTCGGGACCGGGCGCACGAGAAATGGCGGCGGCGTCGAAGAAGGCTGGAGATTCGTGAACAGGATGATCTCGCGTCGATGCGTACATCGAGGGAACTGCAGGCATGAAACGTACCTGGAACATCGTCAGCTTCGTCGCCATCGTGAACCTGCTGACCATTCTCATGATCATCCTCTGGATGTGGCAGACCGATCGGCTCAACGAAGATCGACTGAACGCGCTGCGCACGTGGATCATCTCGCCGCCCACGGTGGACGGGTCGGTCGAGGAGCAGCTCGAAGGCGAGCAGTTCGTGAACGAGCGGGATCCGATGCTCGGACTCAGCAGCCAGCAGCGTCTCGAATGGCTTGAGCACTGGAAGATGCAGAGTGAACAGCGTCTTCAGAGCCTCGTCGACGAGGCCGAACGCCGAAGCCTCGAGGTCCAGTCGAGACTGACCGATCTGGAGCTGCAGCGGACCCAGTTGGCGGCCCGTGAGCGTGCTCTGGAGGAACTGACCGAGGCACAGGACGCCCAGAGGCACGATGAGGCGTTCCAACGCACCGTCACCTTGTACGAATCCGCCCGTCCGTCCGTGGCCAAGGCATGGATGCTTTCATTGATCGAGGAAGGACGCATGGAGCGGGCCGTCGAATATCTCGCGGCCATGGACAGCCGCTCGGCATCGAAGGTGCTTCAGACGTTCGATACGGGAAATGAGATCAGATTGGCAAAGCAGTTGCTGGAGAACATGAGCGGGGCCACTTCGTCCGCCTCCGTTCAAGGACCAGCAAGCAATGCTCACGCCCATGTCCAACCCGGCACCACCCCCTGAGGGAAACGCCGTTTTCGCGATTGATAGTGCGGAAACACCCCCTCAGGAGCAGGTGATCGAGCCTCCGGTCTTTCCGGTGGTACTCGATGCATGTCGGCAGGATGTGGTGTTGCCCGGAATCGATCCCGGGGCGCAGATCAGACCGGAAGTGGCGCAAATCCTGCCTGAATCGGGTGCATTCGCATCAGGTGCAGGCGAATCGGTGCACACGGTGCCGTCGGCTCCGTGGCCGACGATCGATCCGAGCGATGAGCCGACCGAACGGATGCCTGCACGGAATCGAACTCCCGAGCGGACCAGGCAGGAGATCGGGCCGTCGGTTCGTGCTTCGAGCCCGCCCCTGACCACCACCGATGCGGATTCGACCGCACGGCGGCCGGAGATCCCCGACATGAAGCAGGATGCACCGGTTCGATCGGCCGTGTCGAAGCCCGTCGAACGACCGATTCCGGCCGCGGGCGAGGTCCAGCGGATCGAACTGGCCGTCGAATCGACCCGCACGCTGATGACGGACGCACGGGTGCTGCTCGCGCCGCAGAAGGAAGTATCGACGACCGGTACGCAGATCGACTCGACTTCAGGTCACACCGGCCGCACTGTCGGCCAGGGGACGCAACCAGGAGGCGGCAACGCAGCTTCACTGCTGGCATCGATGACGACCCTGGCCAGCGGCACCGGAGGTGTGGCCAGAATCCGTCTCAATCCGCCCCTGCTCGGCGATGTGACGGTCCAGTTGACGGTGCACGCAGACGGCATCGAATGCTCGATCCGTGCGAAACGTGCCGCGGGTGCCGAATCGATCGTGCGGGAAATCGCCTCTCTTCGTGCCGGACTGGAATCCAAGGGCCTCGTCGTGGATCGACTCGCCGTGAGCGGTCCGCAGGGAGCCATCGACGTTCCCACCGAAGCCGAGAAGCATTCGGATGCCGGATCGCGGGACGACGAGGAGGAGCAGGGAAAGCAGCGACGTCGCGATCCCGGACGTCGGAGTGAACATCAGGACGAACAGTGGTTATTCCAGGACATGCTCGCGGTGGATGCGGGTGACGATCCATCGATCGAAGGAGAAAATGAATCATGAGCAGTATCAGCGGTATGTCAGCGATCGGGCCCGGTGCGCCGGCTTCGGAACTCTCCGGATTCAATCAGATGAGTTCGGAAGACTTCATCAGGGTCATCTTCACCGAGCTGGCCAATCAGGATCCGTTGTCACCGAACGATTCGGCGGCCCTTCTGGATCAGCTCAACTCGATCCGTTCGATCGAATCCGATCTGGAGATGATGGGCAAGCTGGAGTCGCTGGTGTCCGAGAACCAGCTGTCATCAGCCAGCGCGATGATCGGCAAGTTCGCCGGCGGACTCACCCCCGAGGGGATGCGGGTCGGCGGGAATGTGCTTTCGGTGGTGCGGCAGGGCGGAGAGGTTGCACTGGAACTCGATACCGGCTGGTTCCTTCCGCTCGATGGAGTCGAGACGATCATCGACCCGTCGCTGCTTGAAGGACTCGGAGATGTCGACGATCAGACCGATTCGACCGAGGAGACCGACGGCGAGACTGACGGCGAGGCCGACGGCGAGGCCGACGGCGAGACCGACGGCGAGACCGACGGTGAGACCGACGGTGAGACCGACGGTGCCGGAGATGGAGATGGAGATGGCGGCGGATGAATCCGCACATGACGAGTTTGGCGCAAATCCTGCCTTCGATTCCGCACCGGCGGTGATCGGAAGGCCTTCGGACGTGCCGCCAGCGGCGATGAGTCGCCGGCACGTCGATTGCAGCCCTTGAAGCGACGCGGCGCATGCCGCACGAAACCCGGCGGATGGCCGGAGAACATATTGGAGTATTCCCCATGGCATCGACCTCAGCCCTCTACACCGGACTTTCCGGCCTCCTGAGCAATCAGAACCGCCTGAACGTCATCGGCAACAACATCGCGAACGTGAATACGACGGCTTTCAAGTCGACTCGCATGCTCTTCGAATCGATGTTCAGTCGTACGCAGTCCCTGGGGACGGGTCCCAGCGGGCGGATCGGCGGGATCAATCCCCGTCAGGTCGGAAACGGCAGCACCGTGGCGGGTACGCAGAGGAACTTCTCCAACGGAGCCCTGACGGCGACCGGAATGGCGACCGACATGGCGATCGAGGGTGATGGATTCTTCATCACCCAGTTGAACGGCGAACGGCTGTTCACGCGGGACGGTTCGTTCCTGACCAACGAGAACAACCAGCTGGTGACCTCCGGCGGCGCGTTCGTGATGGGCTACGGCGTGGATGACAACTACCAGATCGAATTCGGTGAAATGGAGCCGATCGTGATTCCGCTTGGTCAGATGACCGTGGCGGAGGCGACGGAGAACATCTACTTCAACGGCAATCTGAATGCGTCCGGTGAGCTTCCCGTCACCGGTTCCATACACAACACGGCCCCGTTCTATTCGGAATCCACCGGGAACCAGGTCATGACCGGCAGCGAGGATCTCACTCAGGCCGGCGTCAACCTGTACATGAACACCGGTGACACGGAATACGGGGTTGCGATCGAGGGCGGTGCGATGGCCACGATCACGATCGACAACGTCGAGAAGGGAGGCCAGGACCTCGGCACGTTCAGCTTCACCTTCTGCACGCCGGCGGAGGCCGCCGCGAACGACATCGAATACTTCGGTTCGAACATGGTCGACTTCGTCGCGGCTCTGGATCAGTTCCTCGGCCTGGACAACTCCGACGTCTCCGGCCAGGCGCTCGGCGGCAACATCCTGCTCAACTCCAACGGCAGCCTCCTCATCTTCGGCAACGAAGGAACCGCGCAGGGACTGAACATCAGCACCTCCGACATCTCGGTGTCCTACATGGGCACGCCCGTGGAGACGCCTCCGACGAATCCGTTCGTGGTCACGCAGTCGGCGGAAGCCACGGGTGAATCCGTCCGTACGAGCTTCGTCGCCTACGACTCCCTCGGAACCGCGGTCAGCATCGACGTCACGATGGTGCTGCAGGAGACCATCGACGGACAGGGCTCGATCTGGGAGTTCGTCGCCGAATCCTCCGACAACCATTCGCTCGACCGCATCGTCGGGCTCGGAACGCTCCAGTTCGACAACGAGGGCAATCTCCTGTCGTCGTCGAACACCACGATCGAGATCGTGCGTACGAACGGAGCCATCAATCCGATGAGCCTGACTCTGGACTTCTCGTACGGATCGGACGGGGTGACGGCCTATGCCGACTCGGTCAGCACGTTGTCGGTGGCCAGCCAGGACGGCTCGGGGATCGGCAACCTCGTCTCGTTCGCCGTCGGGCAGGATGGACTCATCACCGGAGCGTTCACCAACGGCATGACCCGAACGCTCGGGCAGCTGGCGTTGGCACGATTCAACAACCCGGGTGGACTCGAGGATGTCGGCAGCGGCAACTACAGGGTCGGTGCGAACTCGGGCGAACCGATGTACACGACCGCGACGAGTCTCGGTTCGGGTCGCATCATCGGCGGTGCGCTCGAACTGTCGAACGTCGATCTCTCCCAGGAATTCATCGACATGATCCTCGCCTCGACGGGGTATTCCGCATCGAGCCGGGTCATCTCGACCACGGATGAACTGATGGACCAGCTGCTGCTGCTGGGACGTTGATCACTGCGGTTCAGTCCTCGTGGCGGAACCGGCTGCGCGTCATCATCAGGGACAGGGTCTGGCAGACGAGCTTGATCTCGGTCTCGGTCAGTCCGACGAACATCGGAAGCGCGATGGTGCGCTGGCTGACCGATTCGGCCACCGGGAAGTCGCCTTCGGACAGCCCGTACTTCCGCTGGTAGTGCGGGAACAGGTGGATCGCCGGAAAGTAGTTCGCGGCACCGATGTCGTGCCGACGGAGTCCGTCGATGATCTCGTTCCGGTCCTCCTGCGTGTACGGTGCGCTGAGCCGGACCACATAGACGAACCAGCTCATCGTCACATCGTGTCCGATGGTGGGGACGATGAGATCCGACACCTTGGAGAGTTCCCTGGTGTACGTGTCCGCCACCATGGATCGCTGCTCCATGATCTGGTCCAGACGTGAAAGCTGTGAGACGCCGAGAGCGGCATGCAGCTCGCTCATGCGGTAGTTCCAGCCGAGGCGGTCGACATCGAGGCGGGTTCCGGTCGAGGCCGGGCCGGTCCGGCTGGACATGTTGCGGCCGTGGTTCCGCATCGAACGGCATGCGTCGGCGAGGTGCGTGTCGTTGGTCACGATCATGCCGCCTTCGCCGGTCGTGATCTGCTTGTTCGGATAGAACGCGAAGACGGCAGCCCGGCCGAAGGTCCCGATGGCGTCGTCTCCGATGCGTCCGCCGAGCCCTTCGCAGGCGTCTTCGATGAGTGGAATCTCGTGCTTGGCCGAAAGCGCGGCGAGCTCGCGCATGCCGGTCGGGTTTCCGAACACCTCGACGCCGATGATCGCCTTCGTGCGTTCGGTGATCAGGGCCTCGACGTCCTCCGCCTTCACGTTGAGCGTGATCGGATCGCAATCGACGAACACCGGGGTGGCTCCGGCGTGCTCGATGCAGTTCGCGGACGCCACGAAGCTGAAGGCGGGGGTGATGACCTCGTCCCCGGGGCCCACGTTGAGTGCTTCGAGGATCAGATGGAGGCCGGCCGTGCCTGAACTGACGGCGACGGCGTCGCTGCTTCCGACGCGTTCCGCCATCATGTCCTCGAAGGTGTCCATGGCGGGACCGAGGCTGAGTCGGCCGCTGCGAAGGACATCGGTGACGGCTCGGATGTCGCCCTGGCTGATGTCGGGACGACTGAGAGGGATGACCTGGCTGTTGCTCACAAGCGTAATCCTGAAGAAAGTGTCGATGGTCGTTCTTGAATCAGTCCGTGGGCGCGAGTCTCACCAGCGCGGCCTGCAGTCCGTCGCTGTGCTTGAGATAGAGCCAGGCTGCCTGGATCTGAAGCGTGTCGTTCAACTGACCGCCACCGGCGGAGATCCGTCCGAGCTGCTGCAGATCGGAGGGTGAGAGTTGGTCGCCTTTGCGGGCGAGCAGCAGGAGGGCGAGGGAGTCCGGACGCGAGGATCCGATCCGACGAAGCGAAGCGATCGTCGCGGGAAGCTCCGGATGCTGGGACTGCAGCGAACCCATGAGCAGGGTCTGCTGCAGCATGCTGTCGTCTTCGGCTTCCCGCAGTCGTCGCAACGCATCCTCCGGAGCGATCTCCAGAAGCGTCGCCATCGCGCTGATGGCCTGGGATCGTTGCGCGACCTCGAGCGACCGGCGACGAGCTGTTTCCGGGAGATCGATGAAGTAGCCGTAGATCTCGGCGGCCTGATCGGCGGAAAGATCGCGGGCGTTGCGCATGGTCCAGTCGATGACCCTCGGATGCCCGGTGTCGATGAGTTCCTTGACCTGCGTGGTGATCGTCCGATCGTCGGCGACGGCTTCGGCGGTGTCCATGATCAGCGTGATCAGCGGATCGTCGTCAGCCTCGACCCGGGCCCGGGCGTCGGCATCCGGGGCCAGTCCGGCCTCCAGGAACTGGAGAGCGCCCATGATCCGCTTCCGGTAGCTTGGTGATGTCCCCAGCAGGCGGTTCCAGTGCGGTCGACCGACCGAAGGGTCGAGCTTCATCAGCGTGAACGTGCCCCAGTAGGCGATGTCCTCGTCGTCGTTCTCGACGTCGAGCATGGCATCGAGCCATGACGTCGCCTGGGCGATCTCGTAGATCCGGATGACCTCGATCAGACGCTGCAGCACGTTGTTGCGTTCGGAGGGCGATGCATTCGAGAGTCGCGACGATACGTTGCTCAGCGGTCCGGGATCGTCGGCCCGTGCCAGCAGCAGGGAGGCGACGGCGGCGATGATCAGGTCGTTGTCGTTGGCAAGGCCTTCCAGGATCTTCTCGTCGATCGGCCGGCCCTGCTTCTGGAGTTCCGCCATGAGCAGAAGACGGTTGCTGGATTCGAGATGATCCCATTCGAGGATCTTCAGCATGGTGTCCGCATCGAGCAGTTCCATGTCGAGCGCGTTGGCGATGGCCTGTTCGCGGGCCATCGGATCGATCTGCGTGACCAGCCACGGATCCAGGCGCCCGTCATCCTCGATCTCGGCCAGCCCCAGCAGTGCGTGGACCTGGACCAGCCAGTCCTTGTGCTGAAGCAGCTTGTAGAAGAGGTCCTTCATCGCGGGGTCGCGAAGAAGTCGAAGCGACGACAGTCGGGAGAGATGCGAGCCATCGGGCTGGCTCTGGACCGCCTGTTCGAGATGCCGGGTCGCGGAAGGGCTGAACTCGTCGGCTGTCGCGGCCATCGGAAGCAGCGTGGCCACGGCGAAACATGCGGCGGCAGCACTTCTGAACAGGGGTATGGCGATGTGTCCAGACATGTCCGGAGTGTATCAGACCCCGCCGGGCCGGGACGGCCGAATGCTCAGTTCCGAAGATCCTTGCGGAGTTCGCCGAGCAGTTGCGACAGATCCACCGGAGCCTCCTGCCGGTCGAGTTGGATCTGGGCTTCGTCCTCCAGCGAGGCGGCGAGTCGCTTGGCCGCGGCATGGACCGACGAGTGGTTGTTCCGACCGAGGGCTCGGCCGATCTCGGGGTAGCTTCGGGTCGTCAGCTCCCGGGCGAGAAAGGCGACCAGGGCGCGTCCGAGACTGATGCGCCGGTGGCGGGCCGGTCCGGTCAGATCGTCACGTGTCACGCCGAGCCTTCGGCAGACCGCGTCGAGGATCATCGAGAGCGTGACATGGACGCTGCGGTCGAGGGCGCGATGTTCCAGCAGCCGGTGGATGGTCGGGCTGCCGATCATGCGTCGGCCGAATTCGTCGATTCCGGGAATCAGCATCTGGTCGGCATCGGCGGCGTGCAGCTGGGCGGGATCGAGCATCTGCATGGCTTCGAGGCGTGTCAGCACGCCCACCAGTTCGCGGACCGATCCGGGACAGTTGGTGGCGAGCATGCGAGCGGCCGACTCCGACAGATGAAGCGAGCGTCGTTCGGCGAGTCGCTGGACGAGCTGCAGCCTGGTGGAGGGATCGGGTTCCTCGACCTCGACGACCATGCCGCTGAGGAACCGGCTGACGAGCCCCTTGCTGAACCGGGCGATGTCGTGCGGGTGTTCGTCGGAAGCCAGGGCGAGCCTCGCACCGGTCAGTCCGATCGCGTCCAGCGTGTGCAGGAACTCCGACTGGGTCTTCTTCTTGTTGGACAGGAAGTGCACGTCGTCGATCGCAAGCAGACGCAGTCCGCGATGGGCCTGGCGGAACGTGTCCATCGAGCCTTTCTGGATCGCGGTGATGTATTCGTTCGTGAACTGCTCGCCGGTCACGTATCGGATCCTGGCCCGGTCGCCGAAGCGTGCCGCGGCCCGACGGCAGATGCCCTGAAGCAGGTGGGTCTTGCCGAGCCCGCATCCTCCGTGGATGAACAGGGGTGAGACCGTCGACCTGTCGCCCTCGTCCGCAAGCCGGCAGGCGGCGGACCATGCGAGTCGGTTGCAGTCTCCGACGATGAACTCGTCGAGGTTCGCGAGGCCGCTGTGTCGGCTGCCGGAGGTCCCGGGTGGGGATGGCCGCCGCCCCCGATCGCGATCGGGGGCGGACGGCCGCGTGCTCCTTGCGCCCCGATCGCCTTCCTGTGGCTGTTCGTGCCTGCGCGAAGCAGGTGGCGTCTTCGTGTCGACGGTGACGTGGATGTCGGCAGTCGCGCCGAGTTCATCCTGGACAACCGAACGAAGCGTTCGGTTGAAACGATGGTTGATCCAGTCCGCGACGAATTGGCTCCGGGCCCTGATCCGGACATCCGAGCCATCCACGGTGATGTCGGTCTCTCCGAACCACATGGCGTAGCGATGTTCGCCAAGGTGCTCGCTGATGCGACGTGTGATGGTGTCGGAGGTCTGGGGCACGGAGGACTTCGAATGTCATGGGACGCCACGATGGTTCGTGCGGTCGTTGTCCTGGATGCGGCCGAGTGGTATCGGTGCACCAGTTGGAGCGACAACGCCGCATCACGCAGAACGGAGATCACCGGAGTGAGTTCCGCTTCGCGTCGAAATCCGTCCAGTTGGATCCACTGCCGAGGAAGTTCACGCTGCAATCGTTGCGGCGAAAGTGATTCATGTCCGTCGTGGCGAAGCGGGGTCGTCCGGCGATGCATGCATCGTTCGAAACGAGGTCGGCCCGCGTGAGCCTGGACTTGGCCGTAGATCAGCCGTCCATGGCTTCACGAAGGGGAGGACGATACGGCTTCGGGAGGTCGCCGACAACCCCCCAACTGCCGGTGAACTTCGACGCGGACCGCGTCCGTCCCGTGTTTCGTAGGTGATTGGAGGCGTAAATCTTTTTCATCCACCGCGATCGTCGGTTCATGTCGACGGGCGGTGGACAACTGGAAGATCTCGCCGTGTTCAGGCGTCCGAAAGCGAGTGGATCATGGCCAATCGATGGGTCGATCCGCGGAAGCCCCGCTGTTCGTAGAGTCGGATGGCGGGCCGGTTCAGCGTATCGACGGCCAACGTCATTCTGCCCCAGGGGCCACGGCTCATTTCGGCGAACATCGTGTCGAGCAGGTAGCGTCCCATGCCCTTGCCGCGGGCGCATGGAGCCAGTCCCAGGTAGACGAGTTCCGTGGTATCCCGTGTTGTTCCTGGGTTTACGAGAATGCAGCCGCAGAACTCGCCGTCGCAACGGAGGAGTTTCCAGAACGAGGGATTGTGCTTTCCGGTGGACCGGTGGCCGGCGATGATGTCCTTGGTCTGACGGAGTCCACAGAGGCCCGGGCAGTCCAGGGTCGATTCGTAGGAGGCTTCCAGGACCCCTGCGAGCGTGGTCTCCAGTTCAGGGGTCCAGGTGACCACTTCGGCCCCGGGAGGAGGCTCTGGGGCCACGTCACGACGTGAGAGGGGCCTCTCCATGTACAGGAGACTGGCGAGTTCCCTGAAGCCTCCCTCGGTGTGGGTGCGTCGGGCGAGCATGTCGTCGCAGGAGAGGAGCACCTGGGCGAGATCCAGTGGCTGGGCTCGAAGTTCGCTCAGGACATGCCGGAGCAGGGCCGCTCGTTCCTGAATCTGGTCGGATTCGATGACGGGGCTCAGAAAGACCATTGCGGTCCGGCCCGGCGATGGGACGCACAGGGCACTGCATCGGACCTGTCCTTCTTCGTTCTTGCAGGCCCAGAGCCAATCGAGCCCGATCCTGTTCTCGGTGGCGAATCGCTCGAACCGGGCCGCCTGAAGGCGGCCTGAGCCGGGTGGAAGGAGGCATCGGATGGCCTCCTGGCGATCCTGCTGCTCGATCAAGACTGGTTGGAGCGAACTGGTTGTCAATGCGAGACCCTCTGGTGGCGGTATGGGCTGCTCACTGTAGAATACATCGTTCAGGTCCAAGAAGGAGACGGAATCATGGTCATCCGTAAAGCGATTCAGGCAGCGTTCATTGCGGCGTTGTTTCTCGCCGTCATCCCCGTCCAGCCCGAAGCGGTGGCATACCCGAAGCCCAAGGCGGTTCCGGCTCGTGCCGAGCTGAACTTCGAGCCGGGTGCGCTTCGGATCTTCCAGAGCCCGAACGACGGCCAGTGGTTCTGGTACATGACCTACGAGATCTCGAACTACACCGGCGAAGACCGCATCTGGGCTCCGACCTTCACCCTCTTCACGGATCGTGGTGAAGTCCTCGAGTCGGGACGCGGCGTCGATCGGGCCCATGTCAGTGAAATCACGGAATACCTCGGCGACGACATGCTGGAGGTTCAGCATGAGATCATCGGGGATCTCTATCAGGGTGAAGGCAATATCCGATCCGGACTGGTCGTCTGGCCGGCAAAGCGGACCGATGTCAACGAGTTGATCCTCTTCGTGAGCGGGATCAGTGGCGAAACCGCCATTGTGAAGCACCCTTCCACGGGTGAGGAAACCATTCTCCAGAAGACCCTGATGCGTGAATACCTGCTTCCAGGCAACGCTACGGGGCTTGGAGACGACCCTGTGGAGCTCCATGTGGACCTCGATCGAAGTCCACGCTGGATCTACCGCTGAGAAACCACTAGAATGGCCCGCTTCGGCTCATATCGGGCCGAGTCAGGAGTGAATGATGGCACATAAGAAGGGACAGGGTTCCTCAAAGAACGGACGTGATTCCAATCCGCAGTTTCGCGGTGTGAAGCTCTACGGTGGACAGTTCGCCAAGGCAGGCTCGATCATCGTTCGACAGTGTGGAACTCACTTCAAGCCGGGCTATCTGGTCGGTCGAGGCAAGGATGACACGCTCTACGCGTTGGAGGCCGGAACGGTCACCTTCCGTGGACGCCACATCGACATCCACCCCAAGGATCCCGAGACGCCGCATTACACCGCCGTGACCAAGGCCGGGTGATCGAACATTCAATCTCAATGTGCACGGGACGCCGCAATGCGTCCCGTGTTGTTTTCAGGGTACCCAGCGCATGCTGATCGATCGAGCGACCATCTTCGTACGCTCCGGAAAGGGCGGCAACGGCTGCCTCAGCTTCCGTCGTGAAAAGTACATTCCCAAGGGTGGCCCCGACGGTGGCGACGGTGGGCGTGGCGGCGACGTCGTGCTCGTGGCGGATCCGAGTCTGGACACGCTGCTGCCGCTCACGCCGAGGCCGCACTTCCGTGCCGAAGGCGGCAAGGGAGGGATGGGCAAGAGCAGGATCGGCCGGGACGGCGCGCATTGCATCGTGAAGGTTCCGTTGGGAACAATCGTGCACGACCGTGAGACGGGAGAGCTCGTCGCGGACATCAGCGAACCGGAAGAGCGTGTGGTCGTTGCCCAGGGCGGAGCCGGGGGACGAGGCAACGAGTCCTTCAAGAGTTCCACGAATCAGGTTCCTCGCGAATGGACGCCGGGCGGAGACTGGATCGAGAGGACGCTCGACATGGAGCTGAAGCTGATCGCCGACATCGGCCTCGTCGGACTGCCGAACGCCGGCAAGTCGACCCTGCTTCGGGCTCTTTCCCAGGCGAGACCCAAGGTGGCCGACTATCCGTTCACGACCCTGTCGCCTCATCTGGGCATTGCCGAACTGTCGAGGCACCGTCGACTGGTCATGGCCGACATCCCCGGCCTGATCGAAGGTGCGGCGGGCGGAGCCGGACTCGGACATGACTTCCTTCGTCACATCGAACGGACCAATCGAATCGTCCATGTGCTCGACGTGATGCCGTTCGACGAATCCGATCCCGAAACCAACTACCGGACCATCCGAGGCGAACTCTCCGAGTACAGCGATGTGCTTGGTGCGAAGCCAGAGATGCTGATCTTCAACAAGATCGATCTGGTGCCGGAGCAGGAACGGGCCGAGTACTGCAGCGATCTCGCGAAGCGACTGGGCCTGGAACGCATGCCGCTGCTGGTCAGCGGAATCTCCGGAGAGGGCACGGAAGCGATGCTCGAACGTCTCTGGGCCGAGATCCACGATGATGGGTCCGGTGGCTGGGGAGCCGGCAACGATTGATTTTTCATGTGCGGCCGCAATAGCCGTCGGCCTCCTTCGTTGAACAGCTGCAACGCGGTTGGACGCGCATCCCTCCGCCTCATCCCGGATGCACCGGGCGACGAAACGCATCTTCATCAACCTTCGATACGCAGGAGCCGCTCCTTCGCGGGCGGTCGTCGGCGGTGACATTTTGAAAGGACGAATCATGAACAATGCACGACACTTGTTTGCACGGGGGGCCGTCTTGGCGATCATCCTGATCGGCTTCGCATCAATGCCGATGGCGGCGCACGGCACGGACACGGTTGCGAAGGGCATTCCGGAGCGGGCCGATTTCAACTTCGAAGGCGGCACGGTCTCCGAGTACGTCCAGGCCGTCGTTGATTCGTTCTCGGGAGCGAACATCGTGGTCGACGAGCGGGTCGCGGACTTCAGCGTTCCTCCGATGCACCTCGAGGAGGTCGACGTCGAGTCGTTGATGTGGCTGATCCAGGATGCGAACGGAAACTGGGAGAACGAGGTCTACGTCTGCGACGTCGGCAACTACCAGTCGGTGGACACCATGGTGTACCGACTCACGGCCGTTCCCGTCCATTCGGCCCGGAGGTCGAACGTGCGGCGTGGGGCTCCCGCCGTCGATCTGTCGCCGCAGCGCATGACCATGGTCACGTCGGTTGCGATGACGATCCGGCTCGGCGTGACCCCCGAAGACATCGTGGCCGCGATGAAGGCCGTCCTGGAGATCAAGGGGCATGGGCAGGGCGAGACGACGATCTCGTACGAGCCGTCCACGCGTCTTGTGATCGTGAGTGGTCGCTCGCCGGTCATCGAGACGTGCGGCGACGTGCTCGAGGAGATCGGGGTCAGTGCCTCGGTCATGGCTGAAGCGTCGCCGGGAGGCGATGCGGACGACCGTGCAGGCGATCTCTCCTCGGTCCCCACGGGAGAGGAACCGGAACCACTGACCGAAGAGCAGATCAAGGCACTCACGCTGGATGAAGTCAGGATCAGGTTCCAGGAAGTCGTACAGGCTCACAAGCGGTCCAGGAACGACGAGGCCAAGGCGAGGATGGAGATCGAGTTCAATCAGCTGCTGGGACACATGCGCAATCTGCAACGAAACGGTGGGTCCTGAAGATCGCCACCAACCGTCATGTCGCGAGTTCGCGGTTTGACGATGGACGTGCGAGTGGGCCTGCCGGTCCGCTCGCACGTTCGTTCAGTCTCCGTGGAGTTCACGCAGTCGAGGGCTGAGCCGAAGCATCAGTTCGACGCGTTCGAACTCGTCCAGCAGTTCGGCCAGAACGGTGCGAACCGGATTCTGGGGTGGCGGGGCGATGACGGGAGACGCCTCGCCGAGGGCCTTGCCCGCCATGGAACGGTATCGACTCAGGGTCCGGTCTCCGATGCGGCTGCATGGGTGGAAGTCCTCCGCCATGAACCATGTGACGGGGACGCGGTATCCGTCGTTGATCCGGTTGGCGATGATCAATTCCGCGAACTCGTCGCTTCGGGGTATGAACCGGAGCTCGATCCGCTCTCCGGCCGCTTCGGCGATGCGCTGGATCGATGCTCCCTGCAGTGCGCAGTCGCCGCACCAGGTGCCGGTGAGGCAGAGGATCTTCATCGATCGCTGGAATCCCTCGACCCGGCGCAGTTGCTCGTCGTCGAGTTCCAGCTGCCCATGGCGTTCGTGCCACTGCGGCTGGTGGTCCGGCTCGCCGGCGGCGACGAACTCGTGGTAGGGGAGCCCTTGTGCAAAGGCGGCTTTCAGTATGTCTGCGTTCATCAGCACCGCATCAGTCTCCGTGGATCGTCCGCAGGCGGCCACTGAGGCGCAGCAGAAGGTGTACGCGTTCGAACTCGTCCAGCCAGTCGGCGACCAGCGCGTCGAGCAGTCCGTCTTCGGTGGGGGCTCCGGGGACGGGGCAGGTGCCTCCCAGCTTTCGTTCGGCGAGGTGTCTGTAGTAGGACAGCGTCCGGTCGCCCATGACGGACACGGCTTCGTAGTCCTCAGCCATGAAGAGGACGACGGGGACCCGGGCCCCCGCGTTGACGTGCACGTGTTCGACGAAGCCGGGCATCGCGTCCCGGTCGATGAAACGGAGATCGATGCAGGGATTGGCGTCGGCGATCCGCTGGAGCACGGGCCCCTGTCGGACGCAGTCGCCGCACCAGATGCCGGAGATCATCAGGACCGGCATGCGGCGGGTGAATCCCGAAACGAGTCGTCGCTGTTCGTCGTCGAGTTCGACGCGAGGATCGAGCTCCCGCCAGCGGGCGGCCTGCTCCGGGTCGGATGCCAGATAGAGCTCGTAGTCCATCGCGGCCTCGTGAGCGGCCCGGAGGTCGTTGGTGCGGAGTCCGATCGTCATGGTTCAGTTCTCCCGTGCTCGTTCGACGAGCCGTCGCAGCGCATCGAACGCCGCCAGTGGTGTCATTGAATCCAGTTGCAGTTCCCGCAGTTCCTCGAGAGCAGGGTGCGGAGCGGCCGGTTCGCTGAAGAGCCCGAACTGCGATGGGGAAGTCGAAGATGCCGGAGGCGGCGGAGCCGGGACGTCCAGCGTGTTCTGGACACTGAGCGAATCGAGCAGACTTCGCGACCGTTCGATCACGGAGGCGGGCACTCCGGCCAGTTGGGCGACATGCTGCCCGTAGCTCCGGTCGGTGCTGCCCGGTTCGATGTGGTGCAGGAAGACGATTCGATCCTTCCATTCCCGTACCGCGACATGCAGGTTGCCGATGGCCTCCTGCTGATCGGCGAGTGCGGTGAGTTCGTGGTAATGGGTCGCGAAGAACGTGCGTGCCCCTCGTTCCGCCAGGGCTTCGGTGATCGCCCACGCCAGGGACAGGCCGTCGAGCGTGCTCGTGCCTCGGCCGATCTCGTCGAGAATCACCAGGCTGCGATCCGTGGCGTGATGGAGGATGTTCGCGGTCTCCATCATCTCGATCATGAAGGTCGACCGTCCGGTATGCAGTTCGTCGGACGCTCCGATGCGGGTGAAGATGCGATCGACGCATCCGATCCGGGCCCGGGTGGCGGGCAGGTAGCAGCCGACGTGCGCGAGCAGGGTCAGCAGTGCGACCTGACGGATGTAGGTGCTCTTGCCGGCCATGTTCGGTCCGGTGATCAGGGCAAGGGTCTGGGGGTCTCCGTCGACGGAGAGCCTGGTGTCGTTGGGCACGAACTCGCTTCCGATCAGGGCGTCGAGGACGGGGTGCCGGCCGGCATCGATGTCGAGGGTGCGGTCGTCGAGCATGACGGGCCGGATGCCGCCGGTGCGCACGGAGAACTCCGCGAAGCAGCCGAGTACGTCCAGTTCCGACACCGCTTCGGCGCAGTCGGTGACGGCCCCTGCGACCTGCTCCGTCTCGTGGCAGAGTGCGTCGAAGAGGATGCGTTCGCGTTCGATCGCCCTTCGTTCCGCTCCGATCACCTTGTCCTCGTATTCCTTCAGCTCGGCGGTGATGTAGCGTTCGGCGTTCTTCAGCGTCTGCTTGCGGTTGAAGTGGATCGGAACCCGTTCGGCATGGGCGTGGGTGACTTCGATGTAGTAGCCGAAGACCTTGTTGTAGCCGACCTTCAGCGTCGGAATCCCCGTCTCCTCGGAGAGCTGCTGCTGGTAGATCGCAAGCCAGCTGTTTCCGTCGCTCTGGAGCGATCTTGCCTCATCGAGCTCCGGATCGATGCCCTCGCGGAAGAAGCCTCCCTCCCGCAGATGCGCGGGAGGATCGTCGTTGCATTCGCGGCGGATGCGGTCACCGAGAGGACCGAGCGTCCCCTGGGCATCCAGCAGCCGTGCCTGCAGAGGTTCGAGGTTCGAGACGTTCGCGGTGAGTTCGATCAGTTCCGGCAGCGAGGACAAGGATCGCCCCAGGGCCCAGAAGTCCCGTGGCGTCACCCGGCGCATCGCGACCCTCGCACTGATGCGGGCGATGTCCTGGATCAGTTCGAGGGTCGTCCTGATCCGTCGTCGACGCTGCTCGTCGTCCACGAGGATCTGCACGACATCGAGGCGTCGTTCGATCAGGCTTCGTTCCGTAAGTGGATGGCAGAGCCAGTGTCGCAGGGCCCGGCGTCCCATCGGGGTGCGGCAGGACTGCATGGTCGCGAGCAGGGATCCTTCGGTGGATCCCGAACGCATCGTCTGTTCGACTTCGAGGCTGCGCAGGGTCGCCGCGTCGATCGACATGAATCGTTCCCTCGCCTCGCGGCGGGGGGGCTGCAGGTGGCGGAGGCCGGCGGCGGACTCGTGTCCCGCCTGGGTCTCCTTGAGGAAGCACAGCAGCGATCCGGCTGCGCCCAGATCGGGATCGGCGTCGTCGAGTCCGAAGCCGTCCAGTGAATGGACGCCCCAGTGGTCCCGAAGCAGGCGAGCCGCCTCCGGAGTCTCGAAGTTCCAGCCCGGGCGAGGGGTTCTCGCGCACCGGATGGTCGCCTCGACCTGCTGCAGCAGCGGCTCCAGATCGTCGTCGTCGTCGCGATGCAGGAGTTCGGAGGGGTGCAGCCTGACGAGTTCGTCGACCGCCTCCTCGAATGGAACGCTTCGCATCCTGAATGCGCCGGTCGAGAGCTCCGCGACCGCGATGTCGATCATGGTTCGTCCGTCGGAGTGCCGGCATGCGATCGACGCGATTTCGTTGGCGACACCGTCGTCCAGAAGGCTGTCGTCGACCAGCGTGCCCGGAGTGATCACGCGGGTGACGGCTCGATCGACGACTCCCTTGGCATCCTTCGGATCCTGCACCTGTTCGCAGACCGCGACGCGGAAGCCCTGCTCGATCAGTCGTCGAAGATAGTTCTCGGCGGCATGGAAGGGCACTCCGGCCATGGGGATCCCGGAGGATCGTTCGGTGAGGGTGATTCCAAGCGCAGCGTGGGCCGTCTTGGCGTCGTCGTCGAACATCTCGTAGAAGTCGCCCATCCGGAAGAACAGGATGCAGTCGGGGTGCGCGGCCTTGAATGCGGCGTACTGCCGCATGGCCGGCGTCTGCCGGGGATCACGTTTGGATTGGGAGGCCTTCGTCTTCTTCCCTCGAGACGATGCAGCGGCGCTGGTTGAACGCATCATCCCATTGTAGCGATCTCAGTCCTCGATGCGGGTCTCGATGTCTTCCAGCAGGTTCTGGGCATCCGTATCCGTCGGGGAACTCTCGAGAACCGCCTCCAGAAGCGTCCGCGCGGCTTCGAACAGATCGCACTTGACCAGGATCCTCGCACGCATGACCGACAGATTGGACTGTGCGGCCGGGTTGCTGCCCAGCGCGCCGAGAGCGTGCAGTGCTTTCCAGGGGCTCTTGTCGTCCATGTAGTGGGTCGCCATCACGACCCGATCGGCGGGGATGACTTCTCCGTGGCTCAGAAGGGGTTCGAGATGCTCGAAGCCCTCCTTTCGCATGCCGGCCCGGAAGGCCGCACTGCACCATGTTCTGGCGACGGCGGGAAGCATCGAAGTGGGATCGGTTCCGTTGACGGCCGACCGCAGCTGTTCGTTGGTGGGTTCGGCCGCCGCCATGGTTCCTGCCATCGTGTCTTGGATGGATTCCGGGTGTTCTGCTCGAAGTCGCTCGCGGGCGTCGTTGAAGACGTCGAGTTCATTCAGGGCATCCGCGCTCATTGCGAGGCGGAAGATGTCCTGCGCGTTCCCACGCAGGTCGTTCAGCAGCTGCGCGGACCGCAGTTCGGCGAACGTGATGCCCCGGTATCTGGAATTGCAGATCCAGCTGGAGGTCAGCCAGTTCAGCACGTAGTCGTTCGCGCCGTCTCCGCCTTCGAGCACGAGCTCGATCGCGGGTTCGATGGATTCCTCACTGCATTCCGTCGACTCGAGGGTGGGCCACTGCGGGACGCCCTTGTCATCATCGATGGTTTCCAGAAGGGACTGCCCCGGTATGTTCACGGTCCGTTCGATGTCCAGCAGATCGAGCGTGGTTGCGACCAGATCCGACTGGAGAGCGAACTTCTTGGTCACGTTCCCGGCGCGGCTGCCGAAGAGGAGCATGTGATCGAAGTTCCTGGAGGTGATGTAGACGATCAGATGGTCGTCGGGGTCCCCGGGTTCCAGCTGCCCGATGATCGTCTCGACCACCTGGCGGGCCGCATTGGAATCGAGTTTCTTCGAGGCATCCTTGTTCCTGAGGTGTAGATTCAGGACGAGGGTCAGCAGGTGCTCGTCCTGATGGCGTTCCAGTGTCTCCAGCAGCTTGCCGGAGGTCGATTCGTCCAACTCGCTTCCGCCTGAGGTGAGGATGCTCAGGCAGGGTGAGTCCTCCGTATCCGGAACCAGGGGGCAGTCGATGGTCGTGGCGCTGCGGCCGCTGCGCTGCACGATGTCCCAGATCCAGGGCGATCCGATGTCGCCGCTCCCTCGCGGCCGGAGGGATCGGGTCGTCTCGTCGAAGGTCAGGCGGGTGTGGGCGCCGTGCTTGAGCGGGGGGCATCCGGTTCCGATGCTCGCGATGCGGGGAAGGATCGGGTAGTTCGCCTGCATTCGGATGGGAATGGAGACGTGGGGTGTTTCCTCGGACGGCATCGAGGCGATGTCCATTCCGTGCAGCAGGTGATCCGGAATCATCAGGAGCAGGAGTCGGACGCGCGGTTGTGTGACGGAGTTGGGCATGCTGGTCTCGATTGGGGTCATCGACATGCTACCTGTTCGTGCATGAAATGGAGAACGGGTCCGGATCGATGAAGGCGGGCTCGTCTCATGGCAGCCATGCTGCTTGCCTCCCCGGCATCCCGGGTGGCACGTCGTCAGTCGATGAATCGGGTCGTCTCGACATCGTGCTGGGAGACCGGATGCTCGATGCCGTTGCGGCATCGCATCGGAGTGCGGGATCGGAATCTCGCGGCGCTGTCGGTTTTCGTCCAGTCGCTGCTCTTGAGCGTCGGATGCCACTGGTGAAACACCAGCGCCGTGGTATGGGCGAGTGCGACCCGCGAGCCCGCCGAATGGAGCCTGCGGGTGAAGTCGTCGTCCTCGAAGCCCCACTCCATGTAGGCTTCGTCGAAGCCGTTGACCTGGAGGATGCGGCGAAGGCGGACGCCGAGATTTCCGGTGACGGCTTTCGGCTTGTGGGACTTGGTGAGTCCGAATCGTCGAAGGAGCAGTTGTCGCCCGGCCCGGCGTTCGCGGGCTCGAAGGTCGTCAAGCTGTTCCGCATCGGCTGCGAGATCGAGCTCCCGTTCGTCGAGTCGCTTCGTGACATCCTCCGCCAGCGGGATGAAGTAGCCGATGACCAGTTCGCCGACCGCGGCGGACGCCGCATGGGTTTCGACGAGGTTCTTCGCCGGCAGGCAGTCTCCATCGAGAAACAGGACATGATCCTCCGGATCCGGTTCGAGTTCGAGCAGTGCCCGGATTCCGTTGTTGCGGGTCTGGGCCCTGCGGGGTTCGTCGTGCCGTCTGCGAGCGGTGTGGACGAGCGGCATGCCGGTTTCGCGATGCACGTCGCGGACCACCTGGAGGATCGCCGGATCGTCGGTGTCGCCGCTCACCGTGACGGTCGAGGCCCGGGTGCTCTGACGCGACAGCCCCAGCAGGGTCCGCCGCAGGTGGCGGTCCGTATGGGTGGGGATGACGACATGGACGGAGGGAGTGGTCACAGTCTGGTTCGTCCCCGCAGCAGCTTCACGAGGAAGCGGATGCCGCGGTCGTTTCCCTGCACGTTCACGCGCCGCATCTCATGGAGATCCCTCGGCCGGGTCCGTTCGATTCTCGAGCCGATCCGGACGGCGAAGTCGATGCCGAGTTCGCGGAAGAGCTTCTTCATCTCGGATCGCATCGGCTCGGTGCGGGGGAACCCTCCGTACGGATAGGCGAGGGTCCGCTGGTAGTCGATCCCGCGGGCATCGAGTTCCGCCATGCAGCGAGCGAGGTCGACCCGCATCTCCTCGAGGCTGAGGTCGTGGTAGTTGTCGTGGTTGAACGAATGGAGGGCGAACTCCGTGCCGTTCTTCGTCGCGTTTCGCACATCCTCCCAGTTCATCAGCGGTTCCCCGCCGCCGTCCCAGGTGTTCTCGCCTCCGATGCAGCCGACGGGAAGAAAGACCGTCCCGTCGAAGCCTCTCGCCCGCATGGCTTCGGCCGCATGCGTCTCGTAGTCGGCATACGCGTCGTCGAAGGTGAGCAGCACCGGACGGCGGGGCAGGCTGCCCTCGCCCCGATGCCATGCCCGGAGTCCGGCGAAGGAGATCGATTCGTAGCCCCGCCGGGCCAGAGCGTCCATCTGATGCTCGAACACGTCCAGCGGGACGTTCAGATCGTCGGCCGGGGCCGGACGGACCTTGTGGTACATCAGGATCGGCAGGCGGTTCCCCCCCCACGGAATGGCCGAGCAGGCGATTAAGGGGGTCAGAATCAGGATGATCCAGAGCAGAAGCACGTCAGCGGATATGCTACCGATCCTGACGAGAATCATGTCGAACTTCTTCCTCCTATCCCTGTTCCTTCTCTTCATCGCGTCCGTGCTCGGCGGACTGCTGCCACTGATGCTGCGCTTCACGCACCGGGGCATGCAGTTGGCCCTCAGTTTCGTGTCCGGCATCATGATCGGAGTGACGGTCTTCCATCTGCTGCCCGATGCCGTGCTGATGGCCGGTGAACGAGGGCATGAACTCGATTCGGTCCTGGGGTCCGTCGGACTCTGGACGATTCTCGGATTCCTCTCCATCTTCATCCTGGAGCGGTTCATCTGCTTCCATCACCACACCGTGCAGGATGAGGATTCCTGTTCCGACCATTCCCACGCCTCATCGTGGCTTGGTGCCCTGATCGGCCTGAGCATCCACGGACTGCTGGCCGGTCTTGCCTATGGAGCCGCGATCACCGGAGATGATGCCGGGGCCGGTGTCGCCGGTGCGGGACTGCTCATCGCAATCGTGCTTCACAAGCCGTTCGACTCGCTCGCTCTGGGAACCCTGCTTGCCGCCGACGGCAAGTCGCGCCGCATGCGAAACCTGATGAATCTCGGCTATGCCCTGATCACGCCGATCGGAGCGGTCGTCGGCTGGGCCGGAATCAGCGGCGCCGAGCCGGCCGTCGCCTCGGCGGCAATCGGATTCGCAGCGGGGATGTTCCTCTGCATCGCCTTCTGCGATCTGCTTCCAGAACTTCAATTCCACCATCACGATCGGCTGGGACTCACCGCAGCGCTGGTGATCGGTCTTGCGGCGAGTTGGGGCTCGACGCGGTTGGTCGGTCATGCCCATTCGCATGGACCTCCAGGCGCTGGAGCAGTTCAACACGACCACGACCACGACCACGACGACCACGACGACCACGATGAAGATCATCACGACGATCACGAGGACGAAGACCACGATCACGATCATGCCCGATCACCGCTTCGCCTGGTTCCACTGCATTCACCTTCCCTGCGCGGTATCGCCTGGGAATTCGAGATGGATCAAACCACATGACCGATGCCACCAAGCCCAACTACAAGAAGACGCTCAATCTGCCCAAGACGGACTTTCCCATGCGGGCGAACCTCCGTCAGAACGAGCAGGCGAGCCGAAAGCGATGGACTGCTGAGAGTCTCTACGCTTCCCTCATGGACGTGCGCAGTGGGGGAGATCCGTTCGTCTTCCACGATGGCCCTCCCTATGCCAACGGATCCATCCACAACGGTCACATGATGAACAAGGTCCTCAAGGACTTCGTCGTCAGGATCCAGGGCATGGAAGGCCGTTCCTGTCCGTTCGTTCCGGGATGGGACTGCCACGGACTGCCCATCGAGCACATGGTGATGACCGAGCTGCAGAAGAAGGGCAAGCTCCAGAAGCTCAATGATCTCGAACCAGGTCCCCGCAGCATGGCCATCCGCAAGGCGTGCGCGACCTACGCCCAGAAGCAGCAGAAGCAGCAGGCCGAGCAGATGCAGCGGCTGCTGACGCTCGCCGACTACGACGATCCGTACCTGACGATGAATCCCGGATACGAACAGGCCGTGCTCGAGGTCTTCGCCGATCTCGTCAAGAAGGGCATCGTGTTCAGGCAGCTCAAGCCGGTCCACTGGTCGATCGAGAACGAGACCGCTCTGGCCGAAGCCGAACTCGAGTACGAGGATCGTGAGGACCCGTCGGTCTACGTGGACTTCCCGCTGCTCGATGCCGGCGTCGTCGGCTCGGCCTTCGGGGTGGAGTGCGACACCCCGCCCTCGCTGCTGATCTGGACCACGACACCGTGGACGCTGGTGGCCAATCGGGCCATCGCGGTGCACGAACGGGGACGCTACGCTCTGGTCTCATCGGGGAACGGCCTCCGCATCATCGCCTCCGAACTGGTTTCGAAGGTGGCGGAGACGACCGGCCTCGGGGAGCACGAAGTGCTGGGAGAATGCGACGGGGCGGCGCTGCTCGGACTCGAGTACGGACACCCGTTCTGCGAACGGACCAGCCCGGTGGTCGCCGCCGACTACGTGACGTTCGAGGACGGCACCGGACTCGTCCACACGGCGCCGGGTCACGGCACCGACGACTACTTCACCGGCATTCGCGAGGGGCTCGAGGTGGCATGTCCCGTCCGCGGCGACGGCACCTACGACGAGACCGTTCCGGACTGGCTGAAGGGACTCGACGTCTGGGCGGCGAACCCGGTCGTGGTCGAGCACCTTCGGGGCAGCGGGCATCTTCTTCATCATCAGCCGTACCTTCACAGCTATCCGCACGACTGGCGTGGTGGATCTCCCGTGATCTTCCGCAGTACCGAGCAGTGGTTCATCTCCGTCAACGATCCGGTCGAGTCGACCGGAGTCTCTCTGCGGGACGCCGCCATGAAGGCCACGGCGGAGGACATCGACTTCATCCCCGAGTGGGGACGCAATCGGATGCGCGGCATGCTCGAATCCCGCCCCGACTGGTGCATCTCCAGGCAGCGTGCGTGGGGACTCCCCATTCCCGCCTTCGTCACCGCCGACGGAACGATCGTGCTCACGGAGGCATCCACGCGGGCCGTGGCCGAGGCCTTCGGAGAGCGGGGAAGCGACGCCTGGTTCACCGAGACGCCGGCCCAGTTGCTGGCGACCTGGGACATCGATGCCGACCCCGACGCACCGGAGGGAATCGCTCTCGAGGATCTTTCGACCACCAGCGACATCTTCGACGTGTGGTTCGAATCGGGTTCGTCCTGGAACGCCGTCATGCGCCGCCGCGGACTCGGGTATCCGATCGATCTGTATCTCGAGGGTTCCGATCAGCACCGTGGATGGTTCCAGCTCTCGCTGCTGCCCGGTCTCGGTGCCACCGGATGTTCGCCCTTCAAGTCGGTGATCACCCACGGTTTCGTCAATGATCGCCAGGGCCGGAAGATGAGCAAGTCGCTCGGAAACACGCTCAACGTCGAGGACCTTCTCAACGACAACGGCGCCGATGTCTGCCGATGGTGGGTCAGTTCGCTCTCCTACGAGAACGACGTGCGGGCCGACGATGAGATCTTCAAGCTGGCGGGGGAAAGCTACCGCAAGGTGCGGAACACACTGCGGTTCCTGCTGGGCAATCTCGGCGACTTCGATCACGACGCCGCTTCGCCGCTGACGGATCTGGAACCGGCCTCGCTCGACGCATGGGTGCTGGCCGAGACGCGTGCCCTGCAGGATCGGGTGCGTGCCTCCTGCCTCGAGTACGACTTCCGCCGCGCCCACCTCGCTCTGTTCGACTTCTGCAACGACACGCTCTCGGCCGTGTACTGTGTCGCCGTCAAGGATCGTCTGTACTGCGATGCTCCGGATACGCCTCGCCGCCGCCGCACCCAGGCGGTCCTGCATGCGATCGCCTCCACGCTGTGCCGACTGCTTGCTCCCTTCCTGCCGCATACCGCCGACGAATCATGGAGAAGCCTCCATGGAGGAGCGGGATGCGTGCACATGGAGCGGCACCAGCCGCTGGACGTGACGGCCGACGAACATTGGAGTTCCGTCATGACGCTTCGGGATGCCGTTCTGAAGGCGCTCGAGGAGGCCAAGGCCCGGGGCATCGAGAACTCCCTCGATGCCGGCGTCGTGCTGCCCGATCCGAAGGGTCGCCTCGCCGATTTCCAGTCCGATCTCGCCGATCTCTTCGAGGTCTCGCGGGTTCGGATCGATGCCGACGCCGACACGATCTCGATCGAGGACCTGCGTGATCAGCCGGCCTGCGAGCGTTCGTGGCGACGGGACGAGACCGTCAGCGAGCGTGAGAACGGATCCATGCTCTCGGATCGCGACTGGGCTGCCGTCCAGACGGCCCGGTGATCAGTCGCCGGCGACGTTGAGCTTCCTCGACAGTAGCGACGCTGTCCGGTGGTTGCCCATCGCCTGGTAGATCCGGATCAGATTCGACAGGACGTACTGCGTTCGGGGGTCGGCGATTCCGTACTTCTCGCGCAGCTGCCGGTAGAGATCGCCCTGACGGTCCTTCGCAGCCTCATGCTCCCCATTCTCGAACAGGATCCACGGGCTCGTCTGCAGCATGATCTCCATCATCGCCGCATGACGAAGGGAATCGTCGATGGCGTCGTCGTTGCGCACCGAGTCGATCGCGGATTCGAGATCCGTCTCGGCGAGCAGTCCCTCCGCGATCGCCCGGGCCATGGTGCTGCGGCGGATCGCCTCGTTTCGACGTTCCTGTCGCTGGGTCGAGGAGCGGCTGTCCCAGGTGTAGAGCTGATTCTCATGATTCATCGCGAGCCATGATCCCGTTGCATCGAACGCGACGTTGTTGCTGACGCCGAAGTCGAGGATGGCGTTGTCCTCGCGATCGGAGTCCTCGGACAGCGTGGTGGGGGTCATCATCGTCAGGATGAGGTCATGTTCGTCTGCGTCGAAGAGCTTGAGGGTTCCGTCCTTCCAGACGACGGCCAGTCGCGTGCCGTCGTCGTTGAAGGAGAAGTCGCCGACGGAAAGTCCGTGCCCCTCCGCGAGTATGGAGTCGGAGTTGCCGGTATCGGTCGTCTCTTCGAGCCTGATCTGACCCGAGCTGTGTCCGGTTGCAAGGAATCGTCCGTCCGGCGATATCGACGAGCACTTCATCGATCCGTGGACGCGGCGGCCGAACAGTGTGCTGATCGCTCCGGTCTCGAGTTCCAGTTCGAAGAGGCTGCTGTCGTTCCCACTGGCCAGCACGCGTTCGCCGTCGTCCGTGAAACGGAGCGTGTCGAACGCCCTGAGCCCGAGTTCGTCGATCTCCGTGGACTGGACGATGCGACCGCGATTCTTGATGTCGAGAACGAAGATGTTCCTTCCGAGGCCGAAGGCCACGAGTCGACCGTCGGGACTGAAGCAGATCGGTTGTCCGAGCTGCCCGGCCGCGTTGTCGAAGATGGTGCTGGATTCGAGGTCCAGTTCGATGGGCCAGCCGGTCGCGAGATCGAGGACCGCCACCGGACTCCCTCTGACGAGGGTCATGGCCACATGTCGACCATCGGGACTGATGGCCATGTTCTGCGGACGGCTTGGAAGCGGGAACATGCTCAGTCTTCGGCCGAGATCGAGGCTCCACAACTCGAGGTACCGGTCGCTCGCCGTGATCATGAGTCTGCCGTCGTCCTGGATCATGAGGTGGTCGACCGCTCCAGCCGCGGAGTGCGTGACCGGATTCGGCTCCAGCTGCTGCTCGAGGTCCCATTGCTTCAGGACGCCGTCGTCGTCGATCGAATGCAGGATCGTCCCCTCGTCGTTGGCGGAAAGCATCTTCACCGGCTGGAGGTGGCCGTGAAGGCTTCCTCTCAGACTTCCCGTCTGTTCGTCCAGAAGTCGGATCGTTCCGCTTCCGTCCGCGGTGGCGATGAGCGGACTTTCAGGGATGTTCCTCATGATGCGGATCCGGTTGTGCGGCACCAGATTCCATTGCTCGACCGGCTGTCGAGACTCGAGGTCCATGGCGTACAAGGAGTTGCCGTCCAGGCCGGTCATGTACACCAGCTCGCCGTCGTCGCTGAAGCAGATGCTGGAGACTCCTCTGCCCGTCATGTCGGGAGCGGCGATCAGGAAATGGTCTTCGGTGTCCAGGTCGATGACAACAGGTCCGTACATGGGGGAACCGACTGCAACATGTTTGCCGGTGGGAGAGACCGAGAGCCTTCCGGAGCCGATGGGGACGCTCATGAGCTTTCCCTTCGGCCCGGCGAATGTGGTTGCTTCCGCATCCGGATCGTCAAGTGGTTGAATGTGAACCGTGTTCTCCATATCAGTGATGCTGAACACGTTAAATTCAGAGTCCAGAGTGGCCGATTCGATCCAGATCAGCTGGGACCCATCCGGAGAGAACGTCATTGCGGATGCGTGGTCGTCGATTCGTCTTGTCAGCTGCGGATCGTCCGACTCGAGATTCCAGACCAGTATGGCCGTCTTCACGATGCCATCTGTTTTCGGCTGCATCAGCTGGCAGGCGAGGTGGCGGTTGTCGGGTGAGATCAGGACGCTGGTCATATGAAAGCCCGCAAGGGCGTGGATCTGATCGGAAGGAATCCCCAGAAAGGAGTCGGAGTTCGTGCTTCGGTCGTGGATCTGGAGGATCGCGTCAAGTTTCCGTGTTGGCGACGAGATGATGAACCGGCCGTCGTCCGACATCTCCTTCGCGGATGACTTCTCCTGCGACGTCGCCATGCTCTGATCCGTCTGGGATTGCAGCATGTGCCATTCCCAGTTCCTCGGACCGACGGGGGCATCGGCGAGCACGCGTGCGGCCTCGCCCGGGTACTCGTTCTGGATCGCATCCTGGGCCTGGATGAGGGATGCCACGTAGGCCTGCTGTTCAAGTTCCTCGTTCGCCTTCAGGAGCGACGCACTGGCTTCCTCCGCCTCGAGGGCTCGTTGGTCGGCGAGCGAACTCGCACGGGACGCCGCCTGGGCCTGGAGCGTCGCCTCCTCCTTGGCCATCCGTGCGGCTTCGACCTGGATCGCCAGTTCCGATTGCGCCTCGACGGCCTCGGTGGTGCGGCGATCTGCTTCCAGACGGGCTTCGTCCGCAAGCTTCTTCTGGTTGGACTGGGAGATGGCGAACGCGAGCACCAGCACGATCGAAACCACGAGCACCACGACGATCGAAGCCGCGGCGACGGTCGCCGCGCGGTTCTTCCTGGCCAGCACCTTGAGCTGGTAGATGATGCTGGGTGGGCGGGCGTTGATCGGGTCGCCGCGAAGGAATCGTTCGATGTCCTCGCACAGCCCCTGGGCCGACTGGTAACGGCGACCCCGCTCCTTCTCGAGGGCCGTCAGCACGATCGTTTCGATGTCGCCTCGCAGTTGACGGTTGACGGTGCTCGGGTGGTTCGGGGCATCCTCCTTGATGGCCCGAGCGGCTTCGTGGATCGCCTTGTTGCCGAGGGTGTAGGGGAGTTCTCCCGTCAGGAGCTCGTAGAGGATCACTCCCAGGGTGTAGACGTCGCTGCGGGTGTCCAGGTCGTCCGGGTCGGCATCGCACTGCTCCGGGCTCATGTACTGGACGGTGCCGATGAGCTGACCCACGCTGGTCTGCAGGGTGGTGACCGCCATGTCCGAGTCGGTGGATCGGGCCACGCCGAAGTCGATGATCTTGGGGTGCCCGGATGAATCGACGAGGATGTTGCCGGGCTTCAGGTCCCGATGGATGATTCCCTTCTGGTGTCCGTGGTGCACGGCCTGGCACACTTCGGTGAAGAGTTCGAGCTTCTGACGCAGGGAAAGCCGGTGTTCATCCGCGTAGTCGGTGAGGTACCTGGCGTTCGGGATGTATTCCATCGCGAACCAGGGGACGTCGCCCTGTTCGCCCTTCCAGGTGCCGGCTTCGTAGATCTGGGCGATGCCCTGGTGACGAAGCCTCCCGAGCACCTGCGACTCGTATTGGAACCGCTTCTGGGCCGAGCGGGAGACGAGGCCGCTCTTGAGGACCTTGATCGCCACGCGGCGACGCGGCGCATCCTGCGTGGCTTCGTAGACGGTACCCATTCCGCCGGATCCGATGATCCGTCGAATCGTGTAGGAGGCGATGCGGTCAGGATGGGAATCGGTCAGCGGCTCGCTGTCCGGTTCCGGTGTATCGAGGATCGTTGGCAGACTCTTGAAGGAGGTTCCGGTTTCGCCGCCGATCTCGAGCATGCCGCGCCGCACCTGTTCGATCAGGTGCGGGTCGTCGCCGCACGACTCGGCGATGAAATCGGCCCGCTGCGATTCGGGGAGTGCACGCAGTTGTTCGATGAGATTGCTGACTTTGGCGTCGAAGTCGTCCATGGAATTTCGAATGTACCCGTATTGCTGTCGCGGAGGGATGAAAAAGCGAAAGCGGCCCCCGGCGGATGCCGGGGGCCGCTGAAATCGCCGTTCGGATTTCGACTCAGGACCAGACCTGCAGGACGATCAGGAAGTCGAGGACGTCGACGATGCCGTCTTCGTTGAGGTCCGCGGTGCTCACGGTCTGTCCCCATTCCGCGATCACGCGAAGCAGGTCGATTACGTTGACGAGCCCGTCACCGCTGATGTCGCCGAAGATGCCGTCGACGATGATGATGACGTCGTCACCGTTGCTGACGGAACCGTTGATGACGATCTCGTTGGCGTACACCTTGTAGCCGTTGGTCTCGAGATGACCGTTCACGATCAGCGTGTCGCAGTAGATGGCTTCGCCATCGGCCTGCTTCATGTTGTCGTTGTCGTGGTTGTCTACGAGGTTCGACGTGGAGGCGGCATCGATGATCAGGCTGCCCAGCGGGTAGTTGCCCGCGACACCCTGCTTGAGTCCATCGGTGCCGTTTCCGAGATCTGCACCCATCACCTCGATGTCCTGCACGCTGCCGGATCGGCCGGTGGCGTTCAGTTCGGCGACGCTCATGTCGAAGCTGCCTGCATCGTTGATGGCGATGTCGATGTCGCCGCCGATGCGGACGGCCCAGTACTCGTGGGGCATGACCAGGCTGGTCTCGGCGCCAGCGGTGAAGCTGCCGTGGATGTTCAGTCCGTCGCCGGGCTGCGCCTCCTCGCCACTGCGTCCGCCCTGATCGATCTCGCCGTGGATCGTGCCGTTGTTGGTGAAGTCGCCCACCAGGTAGTACACGCCGCGGAAGATGTCGATGGTGGCACCAGTTTCGTTGCTGAGGTCGCCGATCTGCATCAGGTCGTTGATGACGTTCATCAGTCCGAAGTTCTGGACGTCACCCAGGATCGTCCCCTGGGCGTTGAACAGGGTTGCAGGTTCATTTTGTGTATGCGGACATTCGATCATCGCGCCTTCGAACATCGTGGTTGCCGCATTCAATGTCATGAAGCGTGATGCAGTCAGCATGGCACCTTGACGAAGGATGACGCCGTTGGTGTCAGTGCCATTGAAGCACTCGGTTTCAATGGTGGCTCCACTTCGAACAGTGAGCGTATCGAAGAATTCAAGATTGCCGTCCGCAGTGATTCGAGAGGTGCCGCCTGAACCGGAGAAGACCTTGTTCTGGAATAAGGCGGATCCATCGCTGTCAATTGTGGCGCAATATGAAAGAAAGACTTCGGCATTCGTGTTGATTCCACCGAAACCGGGCACGCTGAAGTTGACGCAGGTTTCGTTGAAATTCAGTGCGGTTTCATTGTTGACCGCATCAGTCAGTCCTGTGATCCGGTCGCCGGCATGGGCGGCGCCGATGGCATCGGCGAACGTCTCGTAGGTGTCGCCGGTTTCGAGGTTCGTGTAGTTGGGCGGAACCTCGCAGTCGTCGATGATGCCGTCCCCGTCGGAGTCGGGTTCGCATTCGTCCGGGGTGCCGTCATTGTCGCAGTCCTCTGACGTGCCGTCCGTGATGTCGCAGTTGTCGGGCGTGCCGTTGCCGTTGCAGTCGTTGGCCTGGCATTCGTCGGGCGTACCGTTGCCGTCGCAGTCGCTGGCCGTGCCGTCGGCGATCTCGCATTCATCGAGCGTGCCGTTGCTGTTGCAGTCGTCTGCGGTGCCGTCGGCGATCTCATCGCCGTCGTCGATGCCGTTCTCGTTGCAATCGAAGGTCTGGCATTCGTCGGGAATGCCGTTCTCGTCGGAATCGATGCTCGTGCCGTCGGCGATGTCGCATGCGTCATCGTTGCCGTTTGCGTTGCAGTCGTCGAACTGGACCGATGCGAGCGTCACGTCGATCGAGGCGTTGAGCGTGATCGTGTTGCCGCCGGGGTCCTTGCCCTGAAGCAGTCCCTCGACGTGCACGGAGCCGTCGAGCCCCACCACGGTCAGCCTTGCGACTCGGACCACATACTGGGTGTCGCAGCCGATGCTTTGGGCTTCGGAGGCCCCTTGGGGATCCTCCGGGGTGATGAACCATGCACCATTGTCGGAGTCGATGGCTCCGCCGGTCTGGAAGTCGCTGAAGTCGATTCCCTGGACCGCAAGTTGGTTGTCCGTCGAGTCGAGCAGTCCGATCGTCACGAAGCTGTCGAAGGCGAGGCTCGCGAACGATCCGAAGAGGCTGGAGTTGATGTTCGTCGAGAGATTGCCGCCGAACGGATGCTGGTAGAAGGTTCCGTTGGTGCACGTGATCATCTTCTGGTTCAAGACATCGCCTGCCATGGCGTCGAGGCGGTCGCCTGCCTCCATGGTGGCGAAGATGTCGATCGTGAAGTGGTCGCCGGTCGGAGCGTTCGCTCCAGTGATGTGGTTTGCATCGACGAGTTTCGCACTCAGTCCGAGCAGCTCAGCCTGGGCCGAGCCGACGGAGAGCAGGGTGGATGCCGCCGCGACGGTCCACAATCCAGTTTGACGTGACATGAAATAATCTCCCTCCCCCGGAGATTGGTTTCATTCTGGCTCCGCTCGGTGTACAAACCCGCAGGAGCGTTCTCTTCCACCTCCGAACCTAGCAGGCTCGTGAAGGAAATAGGGTCGCAAACTCGCATTTCCACCCTACTTTCGCAGGCCATGGAATGCCTGAGCTGTCTGGAGGGCGTGTCAGGATGGTTCGGCTCGACTAGCATGCCTTCCTTGAACCCAATCAGGAGCCATCTTCAATGTCTGAAATGCAGTCCGTGATCGATTTCGAGACCTTCACGAGGGTCGATCTGAGAGTCGCCACCATTCTCAAGGCCGAGCACCATCCCGATGCGGACCGGTTGCTGAAGCTGCAGTTGGACGACGGAACCGAAGGTGGGCGTCAGGTCTGCGCAGGAATCCGGAAGTGGTACGACGACCCGTCGGTCCTCGAAGGTTCGCAGGTCGTGATCGTCGCGAATCTCGAGGCACGCGTGATCCGTGGAGAGCGAAGCGAGGGAATGGTTCTCGCCGCGACGTCGAAGGACGCCGAAGGCAACGTCGACGATCTCTGCGTGCTGCGGACCGATCACCCGTTGCCGGCGGGATCGCGGGTCAGCTGATTCAGTTCATTCAGGAACCGGAGTCCGCCTCGACGGCGGAATCTTCCTCGATCAGTTCGTCCTCGTCGGAGGGACTGCTGGCGGGAATGTAGTTGTTGCGTTCCATGAGCGAGTCCAGCGTGAACGCTTCGGTCATCGGATTGCTGCCATCGGACTCGTCCATCTGGATGATGGTTCCGAGCAGTCCGCTCGATGCCATCTGGTTGAACTCGGCCAGGGTGATCGGCGTCCGCTTGTTCAACTGCACCACGACGAGAGCCAGATTGTCCTTGGACGGATAGACGTCGATGCGTTCCTCGAGTCCGAGGGTCGCGAGCGAGCCGTCCTGCTGGATCTTGGCCGCGTTGTCCAGGACCGCGTCGACGACGATTTCGTCTTCGCCGAGGCCCGGAATCACGGCAGGTGCCTTGGGCATGGCGTTCTGGTTCTGGATGAAGAACTGGGCGAATCTCGGGTCGTACTGTCGCAGCGATGCGGCCTGAACGCGGGCGTCGCGTGCTTCGGCGAGCTTGTCGAGGCCGTCGGCTCGTGCACGATTCCGCAAGGCATCGGTCTCTTCGAGCAGTTCGCGGTAGTGCGCCATCCGGTTGAGATCGACGACCAGGTCGTCACGGGCCTCGTCGACGGAGGCGGGTGGTCTCGATGCGTCGGTGTCGATGATCCTGAACACGTAGAGGTTGTTCTGGCGATCTTCGAGGACCGGGCCTGCGATGCCGCTCTGGACCGGGTAGAGCCCGGAGCCTTCGAACTCCTTGGCCTCACGGACCAGTTCGCCGAGAGCGAGTGGACGCTGACCGTACTTGTCGGTGTTGGCGAGCCCGATGCCGGGGATCTTGCGGAGTTCGTCGAGTTCGATCAGTTCATCGGTCCGGTTGAACTCGGGGACTTCGATGGAGTACTGCTTCAGGATCTGGTCGCCGAGGTCCTCGAACGAGAGCTGCTGATCCGACCAGTCGTCGGGAAGGATGATGAATCCTCCGGATTCGGCGAAGCCTCGTCTGGGGTTGCGAAGGCGATCGGCGAGCACACGCTTGATCTCCTGGCGGCGCTTCTCGGTGAGTTCGTCCAGCAGTCTGGTTCGGACCACCTCGGGGATCTCCGCACCGGCCTCCACCGCGGGAATGCCGGGGTCGGCCTCGTTGCGTCGCCAGTACTTCAGCAGTTCGATCTCGTCGACCGCGTCGGAACCCTCGATGGAGCTGCGGATGCTGCTGTTCGGGAGACTGAACCATTCGATGGTGGTCCGGTCGGGCAGTCGATAACCGAAGCCGTATTCGCCATCGCCGGGAAGAACGTCGCCATAGGCATCGAGCTGAGCCTGGAGTTCCTCGTCGGTGGGATCGATCGCCTTGCTGGGTGCATCGGCCTTCAGGGAGACCATCTGCACGTCGGCGGCGTCGAAGAGTCTTCGTCCCTGCTGACGCATGCGTCGATCCGACATCGGACTGCTTGCCGCCAGGTGGGCGAGGTAGTTGGAGATCCCCATGTAGTTCGTGTACGTCTCCTGCACGACGTACGGCGGGATGCCCGTGTTGCGACTGATCTGGAGCGCGGTGTCGAAGGGGACGGAGCTGGTTGCCTGGCCGCCGATCATGCCGGCGTCCCTGGCTTCGTGGACCAGGAGGTACCACTGCTCCCAGTTGTCCACCAGTCCGATGAAGGGCAGTTGGAGTCCCAGACGATCGACCAGTTGGGCCTGATTCTGGATGTTGATCAGTTCGGAGCGGGTGATCGATTCGCCGTCGATGGTCCCGACGACGGCCCGTTCGGAGCCGAGGCTGGAGAGCAGGGAGGGCACTTCGGGCATCAGGAAGATGACCATCAGGCCGCTCCCGAAGATCGCGAGCAGCCACTTGTTGTACTTGCGTAGGAATTTGTTCATGGATGCGCCGTTCCGGCCTGGGCCGGTGCTTGAATCAGCGATAGAACTCGACGATCAGGTTCGTGTTCACATCGAATGGGATCTGGTCGGGCACGGGAGTGGCGATGATCCGGGCGGAAAGTTCGCCCGGGTTCAGCTCCAGCCAGTTGGGCACGATGTGTCCGGCGAGGGACTCCATGTTCTCACGGACGACCTTGTGGATTCCGTCCCTGAGCGTGATCACGTCACCGGGCTTGATCGTGATGCTCGGCTTGTCGGCCTTGCGTCCGTTCACGAGCACGTGACCGTGTGTGACCATCTGTCGAGCGGCCCAGATCGTGCGGACGAACCCGCTGCGACGAATGGTGTTGTCCAGACGCGACTCGAGCAGCTGAAGAAGCAGTTCGCCGGTGTTGCCCTTGCGGCGGTTCGCCTCGTCGACGTACCTGCGGAACTGCTTTTCCATGATGTTGTAGTGATAGCGGACCTTCTGCTTCTCGGTGAGGCGGATGCCGTAGTCCTTGGGACGACGACCGCGATACCCGTGCATGCCCGGCGCATTGAGTTGGCGCCGTGCGGTGTGCTTGGGGATGTCGGCGATGGGGACGCCGACGCGACGGGACAGTTTGACCTTGGGACCGAGATAGCGAGCCACGGAATCACTCCTGAAAAATCGAGGTCACCGATCCCGCGCGGGATCGATGTGCCAAGCGTCGTATTTGAGTCGTTTTTGGGCTTCGAGTCAAGGCCTGCCAAGGCTGTCCAGAACTAGTAGGACCGCTGGTCCCGACCCTCTCTCCAGTTGAGATAGGCCCGATTGAGGACCTTGTAGCCCCCTGGGGTGGGGTAGCGGCCGGTGAAGTACCAGTCTCCGGTATGAGCCGGCATGGCCGATTGAAGCCCTTCGATGCCCTGGTAGACCACATCCAGAGCCCCGTCCCAGGGCACATTATCGGGTCGGACCAGTTCCGCCACCTTGGCTCCGATCTGGTCGAGGGAAAATGGCTCGTAGATCCGTTGGACGTGATTGACCAGTTCCTCCGGTGGCAGATCCAGTTGGGCCCGGCAGTCGTGCTCCACCGCTTCGAGGACATCGGCCTGGCCGTGGTCCTCCAGCAGGGCGACCGCCGCCTGGAATCCGATGAATCGTCCGAGATGGCTCATGTCGATGCCGTAGCAGTCGGGATACATGATCGGAGGCGCCGACGAGGCGATGAGAATGCGTTTGGGATTGAGCCGGCTCAGGATCGTGATGATCGATTCTCGAAGCGTCGTTCCGCGGACGATCGAATCGTCGAGCACGACCAGCGTGTCCTCGGGAGTGACGATCTGCCGGGTGATGTCGTAGATGTGCGTGACGAGATCGCGTCGGGCGGCGTCGTGGGTGATGAACGTCCGCAGCCGCTGATCCTTGTGGGCCACCTTCTCGGCGCGGATCCGCACCGTGCAGGCCTTCTTGAACGTTTCCAGATCGGGCACGCCGTCCTGGAGTGAATTCCAGATCGCCTCGGCGCGGTGGTCCTTGACCTGCCGTTCGACCTCCTCGACCAGGCCGAAGAATGCGGACTCCGCGGTGTTGGGGACGTAGCTGATCACGGCATGCTCGACGTCGTGATCGATCGCCTCGAGGATCGGCGCAGCGAGGTTCCTGCCGAGCTGCTTGCGTTCCGCGTAGATGTCGGGGTCGCTGCCCCGGCTGAAGTAGATCCGTTCGAAGGTGCACTGCCGCTGCTCGATCCGCTCGGTGAACGGGGCGCTGGTGGTCGTGCCGTCCCGTTTCATCACGAGCACGTGACCGGGTTCGATGCTGCGGATGTCCTCCACTTCGGCGTCGAAGGTGCTCATCAGGGCGGGGCGTTCCGAGGCCGCGGCGATCACGTCGTCGTCCTCGTACCAGAACAGGGGTCTGATTCCGGCCGGGTCCCGGCAGACGAACGCGTCGCCGTTGCCCAGCAGTCCCGCGAAGGCGTAGCCGCCATCCCACTGTTCGGACGCCCGACCGAGCACCCGTACGAGGTCGATGTCGCGGGAGATCGCCTCGGCGAGTTCGCGGCCTTCGAGCCTGAGGAACGATTCAGGGCCCATGGTGGATCGGAGATGGCGATGTTCCAGATCGAGGAAGTAGCCGATGCGTTCGAGGATGACCTGGGTGTCGGAATCCCCGACGGGATTGAGTCCGTAGTCCAGGAGCTGCTCGAAGAGCGCCCTCGAGTTGGTCATGTTGAAGTTGCCGGCCATCGCGAGGTTGCGGCTCGCGGTGTTGTCCTTGCGGACGAGCGGATGGCAGTTCTGCACCGAGTTCTTCGAATGCGTTCCGTACCGCAGGTGTCCGATGTAGACGTCGCCGAGGAGGTTGCACTTCCTCTTCGCATCCTGGACCGACATCGGGCGGTTGGCCCGGTACATCGGCGCGATGTCCTTCGTGACGCTGTCGAAGATGCGTTCGATCGCGTTGTGTCTGGTCGAACGATGTCGTCGCAGATACGGTTCGCCGGGCGGCATGTCGAACTTCACGACGGCGATGCCCGCTCCGTCCTGGCCACGGTTGTGCTGCTTCTCCATCAGCAGGTGGAGTCTGCGCAGCGCCCACGCCGCATCACCGTTGCGTTCCTGGAGTTCCTCCAGGGACATCTTGGGGCGGACAAGGGCAAGACCGCATTCGTGGCCGATGTAATCGCTCATCTGGATGGACAGGGTACCCGTCCTTGCCTCGATGAGGAACCCCGTGGATCAGGTCGAGGTCGCGGTCTCGGTGGTCGTCGAGCAGCCGGCCCGCGACCATGCGGCCATTCCACCCAGTTGGTCGAGAACGGTCTTCGCTCCGGCCCGTTCCAGCATGCTTGCGGCGATCGCCGAGCGGTATCCGCCGCCGCAGACCGTCACGATGGTCCGGTCTCCGAGAAACTCGTCCATTCGGGCCGGCAGATCCGGCAGAGGGATGTGGACGGCCCCGGGGATGTGCCCCGAGTTCCATTCATTCTCGGTCCGGACGTCGAGGACGCACAGTGCGTCGTCCGAGGCGAGTCGCTCCTGGAGTTCGCTGGAGGGGATCACGTCGTGTCGTTTCGTATCGAGCCCGGAATCGATCCAGGCCTGGACTCCGCCGGTGAGGTGGCCGGCGATGTCGTCCAGTCCGACCCGCACCAACCCGCGGACGGCCGCCTCCGCGTCGCGGGTCGATTCCGCGGCGAGGATGATCGGTGTGTCGGATGGCAGCATCCAGGCCGCCCAGGTGGAGAAGGACTTGCCGAGTCCGATGCAGATCGAGCCGGGTATGTGGCAGCGTCCGAAGTCGGTCTGGGATCGGAGATCGAGCAGGATGTGCCCCTTCTCGATCATGTCCTTCGCATCGGACGGGGCGATGTTCGGTCCGGCTGAGATCGGACCGAGCGTGGCCGGCCCACCGCTGTTGAGCTGCTTCATCCTGGTGTAGTACGCCGGGCGGGGCGGCAGATTCGCCAGCATTCGTTCGACGAACGCGTCCTCGTCGAGCGACGAGTCCAGCATGGGGTTGGCGATTCGTTCGTATCCCAGAGTGGACATGGGGCGTCCGCTCATGCCTGCGCCGCACATCGAGCCGGCTCCGTGTCCCGGATGGATCTCCATCGAATCGGGGAGGGTTTCGAGCCGCTTGACGCTGCCGTACAGCCGACGGGTCAACGCGTCGGTCTCCGCCGGGCCGAGCAGGTCGGGCCGTCCGAGCGAGCCGACGAAGAGGAAGTCGCCGCTGAGCATGGCCATGGGTGTTTCCGGGCTGCGGTGCAGGTCGAAGACCAGCCAGCTCAGATGCTCCGGCGTGTGGCCGGGCGTGTGGATCGCCTTCAGACGGACGCCGCCGATGTCGATGGTGTACCCGTCCCGGACCTCCTCGTGCGGATAGGCGACGTCGAACTGTTCGCCTTCGTCGTAGGAGGACAGGCACAACGCGGCGCCGGTGCGTTCCGCGAGTTCGCGGGCGCCCGAGGCGAAGTCCGCATGGATGTGCGTCTCGAGGACATGGGTGATTTCGACCCCGTGCTTCTGCGCGAAATCGATGTAGACGTCGATGTCGCGCATCGGATCGACGACGGCGATCTGCTTCGCCCCCTGGCATCCGACGATGTAGGCGTACTGGGAGAGACCCGGTTCCGAGATTCGTTCAAACAGCATGGTGTCGATTCCTCGATGGTTGTTACACCCAACAGCCTACCCGCAGAGGATCGCGGGGGCGTCGCCGTTCTCCGCATCTTGATACGGTGTGGACATGGAGACATCCGACGCATCACCCGGACCGGACGTCGAGGCCGCGATGGCCCGATGGCCCGAACTGCTGGAGTTCTCGCGACGATCCCATGAACTGTCCGGACCGGGAGCCGTTCTGATGGAGCGTTCTTCGCTGCTGGCGGCGGGGACGGAGGAGAGCGTGCCCATGAACTACGTCGCTGCGCAGGACGTGCCCGCGGGAGACGACTTCCGCCCCCTGATGCTCAAGATCGACCCGGACCACCAGGTCATGCTCATTCTCGGAGGAGACGGGAACGAGGAGACCGTGGTGGTCCTGGAACGAAATCAGTAGCGGTAGTACTCGGGCTTGTAGGGGCCGTCGACGTGGACGCCGATGTATTCGGCCTGTTCCTGGCTGAGTTTCGTCAACTTCACGCCGAGCTTGTCGAGGTGGAGTCTGGCGACCATCTCGTCCAGATGCTTGGGCAGGACGTGGACCGTGTCGCAGCTGTATTCGTCGCTCTTGGCGTGAAGCTCCATCTGTGCGAGCACCTGGTTGGTGAACGAGTTGCTCATCACGAAGCTGGGGTGTCCGGTGGCGCACCCGAGATTCAGGAGTCGGCCTTCGGCCAGCACGATGATGCTGTGGCCGTCGTCGAACTTCCACTCGTCGACCTGGGGCTTGACGGTGATGCGGGTCACGTCGGAACGTCCTTCGAGCACGGCCATTTCGATCTCGTTGTCGAAGTGTCCGATGTTGCCGACGATCGCGTTGTGCTTCATCTTCGCCATGTCCGCGGCGGTGATCACGTTGAAGTTGCCGGTGGTGGTGACGAAGAGGTCGGCCTCGCCGATGACGTCGTCCATCAGCACGACCTCGTAGCCTTCCATCGCGGCCTGAAGGGCACAGATGGGATCGATCTCGGTGACCATGACCCGGCAGCCCTGTCCGCGAAGCGACTGGCAGCAGCCCTTGCCGACGTCGCCGTAGCCGCAGACGACCGCGACCTTGCCGGCGAGCATCACGTCGGTGGCCCGCATGATGCCGTCGACGCACGAATGTCGGCAGCCGTAGAGGTTGTCGAACTTGCTCTTGGTGACGGAGTCGTTGACGTTGATGGCGGGGAAGCGGAGCGAGCCCTCTTCGGCCATGTGGTACAGGCGATGGACGCCCGTGGTCGTCTCCTCGGAGACGCCTCGGATCTCATCGGCCATCTTCGACCAGATCGGATCGGTGGTCTCGTGCAGCTCCTTGAGCACGGTCAGCACGCAGGTGAACTCCTCGTTGTCCGCGGTGGACGGGTCCTGGAACTCGCCCGACGCTTCGAAGTCGGCTCCCCGGTGGACGAGCAGGGTCGCATCGCCACCGTCGTCGAGGATCAGATTCGGTCCGGCACCGTCGCCCCAATGCAGGGCCTGGAAGGTGCACCACCAGTATTCCTCGAGGGTCTCACCCTTCCAGGCGAACACGGGGACGCCGGCGGGGGCGTCGGGGGTTCCATTCGGCCCGACGGCAACGGCCGCGGCGGCGTGGTCCTGCGTGGAGAAGATGTTGCAGCTGGCCCAGCGGACTTCGGCGCCCAGCTTGACGAGGGTCTCGATCAGCACAGCAGTCTGGATCGTCATGTGCAGCGATCCGGTGATGCGTGCGCCCTTGAGGGGCTTGGAGTCTTCGTAGCGGTCGACGAGGGCCATGAGTCCGGGCATCTCGTGTTCGGCCAGCTCGATTTCCTTGCGACCGAAGGCCACCAGTTCCGGATCGAGGCTCTTGACCTTGAAAGGCTCGTTTCCGAGCAGTGGAAGGCCGGTATTCATGAATGTGGTGCTGGATGCGGTGGTGGTGAGGCTCACGAAGGAAGTCTCCAGAGAGGTATGAGGGTTATTTCATCCATATATTCGGATATTCGGATGATACATCTGTAAATCTAAGTAGTCAACATTTGTTCGGACTGTTTTTGAGTTGGCTGGATGTCGTCCCCGAATCCGGGCCATTCTTATGATGAGCACTTACGAAGGGTTCCGGTGATGGCGTTATCGACAGATCACGGTTCGCAGCCTTTGGATCCGGGACAGACGGATGCGATGGGCTATTCACGGACCAACTGGTCCCTGATCATCGACGCCGCTTCGGAACGCGGGGAAATCTCCGCCACCGCGCTCGATCGGGTCATTCAGCGGTACTGGCCGGCGGTCTTCGCATTCATCCGCAGCAGCGGGAAGTCCGCCGAGGATGCAACCGATCTGACCCAGGGATTCCTCTGTGACGTTCTGCTCGGTCGGAACCTGCTGCAGACCGCGACCCCAGATCGCGGACGCTTTCGTTCCCTGCTTCTGAAATCCGTATCCAACTACGTTCGGGAACAGCATCGCCGCGACACCCGCAAGAAACGGGCGCCTCGGACACCCGACGGCAAGGATCTTCTGAGCCCCTTCTCGCTCGACGAGGGCGAAGGAGCGTGGGCCGCCATCAGCAGCGATCAGGAACCGGAGGCCGCCTTCCATGCCCAATGGGCGGCGTCCCTGGTCCGTCAGGTCCTCGAAAAAATCCGGATTGACTGCATGAATCGCGGCCAGGAGGCGTATTGGGAAGTGTTCGTACGTCGAATCGTGCGACCGAAGCTGCACGGCGAGCCCCCGGAATCATACGAACAGCTGGTCCAGGCCTGGGGCATCAAGGACGCCGCTCAGGCCGCCAACATGATGGTGACGGTGAAGCGGCGTTTCGCCCGTGCACTCGTCGACGAGGCGGAGCTGACCGTGACCGACTCCCTGATCACGCGGACCGAACTCGAGGATCTTCTTGAACTGCTGGTGCACGACCCATGATTCCCCGATCACGCAATGAACTTGGAACCGCCCTGGGCTGGGCCGTGGAGACCGAGACGGATCCGTCGATGGCCACCGCGGACTGGCTGGTCCAGGATGCGACCCGGTCGAGCGGCATCTTCGCCCTGGTCAACGATCCGGAAGTGTCGATCGACACGCTCAGGCAGTTGAAGGAGGCTTTCAAGGCCTGGAGGGTGATGGGAGAGAACTCCCGTGATCGCCGGATGGCCGCCTGCTGCTATGCCCTCGTGATCGCGGCCGGACTGGTCCATCACGGCGAACGCATCAGCACCCAGTCGGATTCCGCTCTCCATCGGAGTTTCCAGAGCCTTCGAATCGAGATGCAGTACGCCGAACATGTGCGGGGGCTGGTCGATCAGGCCATCGCCCGCCTCGATGTCCCGGGCACGGACTGATCCACTCGCTAGAATGCGGGTCCAGTTCGTGGTCATCGCCGACCACGCGAACCATGTCCTCGCAAGGCGGGTCATCCAGTGAGCAAGTCATTCCATTGCACGATCATTACTCCCGAAGCCTCCGTCTTCGATGAAGAGGTCACCTACGCGATGTTTCCCGCATGGGACGGACAGTACGGAATGATGGCGGGACTCTCGCCCATGCTGTCCAGTCTCGCCCCCGGGGGACTTCGTCTCGATCAGGCTTCCGGCAGCAGCTGGTTCCTCGTCGAGGGCGGCTTCGCGCACGTCATCGGCAACCGCCTGACGATCCTCGCCGAATCGGCCACGCCTGCCGACGAACTCGACGTGGAAAGCGCCGAGTCGATGTTCGCGGAACTCCGCAACGCGGGACCGTCGGACGACATGGACATGGACGAGTTGAATCGTCAACGACAGATCGCCCGTGAACGGGTTCATCTGGCCCGGCGCAACGCCGGCTACACCACCGGGGTGTGATCTTCACGGCGTGGAGACGCCGATACCCGAGGACGGAGGATCCGTCAGATGCCGGACACGAGTGAATCCACGAAGACGAACGATGGGGCCGAAGCCTGCGAGCTGTCCTCTTCGCAGCGCATCGAAGCGGTGTTGATGACCATCGACCGACCGCTCGGCGACAAGGCGCTCTCCGAAGCCGCCGGCGTCGATTCCGTCAAGCCGGCCATCGCCGAACTCAACGACTCGTACGAGTCCACCGGTCGCACCTTCCGCATCGTGCGGATCGCCAGCGGCTGGCAGGTCATGACGATGCCGGAGTCCGCTCCGATCCTCGCCCGGCTTCACGCCCAGCGGCAGCAGTCGAGGCTTTCGCCCGCGGCGCTGGAGACCCTGTCGATCATCGCCTATCGCCAGCCCGTGATGCGGGCCGAGATCGAGGCGATTCGCGGAGTGGCCTGCGGCGAAGTGCTGCGAGGTCTTCTCGAGCGACGCTTCATCCGGATCGCAGGACGGGCCGAGGAGCTGGGTCGTCCCATGCTCTACGGAACCACCAAGGACTTCCTCCGTGTGTTCGGGCTGGCCGGCATTGACGACCTTCCCGAGGTCGAGGGGCTTCGTCGAGCTCCGCAGCGTGCCAAGCCGCTCAAGGAATCTGCGCCGGTCGACGGTGAAGCGGAGTCCGTCCCTTCGGATCCTCCGGTCGACGCCGAATCCGCGGCGGTCGAATCGGACGAGTCGAACGAAGAGCAGGAATCGTCCCCGAACGAAGGGAACTGATCCTCCTGCGAGGTGGCGTCATGGCTCGACAACTCCTTCCGGTCAATGCGCCCGTCACCTTTCTGCTGCTGGTCTTCCTGCTCGCTCCCGCTGCGGTGCTGCAGGGAAACAACATCCTCTTCTGGATGCTGGCCATCCTCGTGGCGGCGGTCGTCATGTCGGTGCTCGGCAGTCGTTGGATGATCCGGGGGCTCACCGTCAGGCGACAGCTCCCTTCGCACGGCATGGTCGGAGAATCGCTTGTGGTCGAGTACGCCGTGACCCGGCGACGTCGATCGCTGCCGTGCTTCGGTCTGTTCATCGACGAGGACGCGACCGAAGGGGACGGACTCGATTCGGAGCGTGCCCGTGGCTGGGTGCTTCACGTCGGCTCGGGTGAAACCGTTCATGCCCAGGCCATCGTCGTGCCGGCCAGGCGTGGTCGGCTCGACTTCGAACATTTCTGGATTCGAACGACCTTTCCCTTCGGAATGATCCGCCGTCGCCGTCGGTTCAGTCAGCCGCAGCATCTGCTCGTGTATCCGAGGGTGCATGCCCTGCGGAGTCGGGTGCTCGAGTCGCTGGCTCCCCAGGGACCGGACGGCCTCCGCACCCTCGACAAGAAGGGGCAGGGGGACGACTACTTCGGGATCCGCCAACTGCGAACCGGTGACAGCATCCGGGACATCGCCTGGAAGCTTTCGGCCCATCGAGACGATCTGGTCGGCATCGAGCGGTCCAGTCCATCGCCTCCGCGGATCAGGATCGTGCTCGATCTCTCCACGCCGACCGACGAACTTCAGGTGCAGGCCGACGAGCCCACGACGGCGCGGGAGCTCGAGGAGCGTGCGATCAGTCTGGCGGCCTCGCTCGCCACCGCGGCCACCTCGAGGGAACTCGAGGTGGCGTTGACGGTGCTCGGCAGTCGTGAGCCGTCGCTTCCGTTCCGCGGCGGCACCTGGCATGTGCATCGAATCATGACCATGCTCGCGAGCATCGATCTCGACGAGGAGCGTCCGGCGGCGCCGGTCCGTCCGCTGTCGGATCTCGAGCACGCCGGGTTGATCGTCATCCGGCCGGATCGCGTCCGGCCACTTGGTTCCAGGCAGGATGCGTGGTATCTGACGGCCCGTCAGATGAACGATCTCGTCGGGGAATCCGACGGGCCGTCCCCGTCGAACGGCCGGTCCCGGGAGGATGCGGCGTGAACCTCGATCGGATCTACCTCCGGCTCTCGTTCGTGCTGGTGTTCATCGCCATCGTGGCCCACTGCATCGCGCAGCAGGAGCTGCTTCTGGTGCTGATCGCCGGCACCTGCGCCGCCGCGAGCCGATACATCTGCGAGGGACCCCGGGGACGCGTCCTGCCCCGGTCGTGGTCGCTGCTGCTGACCGGCATCGCCCTGGCCTGGGCGGTGGTGGGGATCCTGGGGTCGCCCGGCGATTCGATCCCGTGGATCGGAACGTTCGTGGTGTGGCTGACCCTCATCAAGCTCTACGAACGCCGTTCGATCGAGAACGAGGCCGAACGGCTGATACTCAGTCTTCTGCTGATGGTGCTTGCGGCACTGGTCTCGGTCGATCTCCTCTTCGGAGTCCTGCTGGTGGCATGGACCGGAATGGCCATCACCGTGCTGCTGCTGTTCCAGCTGTACCACGGACAGGAACTGGTCCGTGTGCAGCAGGGCGAAGTCTCGATCAAGCCCGGATCGCTCGATTCGATTCGCCGTCCGGTCATCGGAATCGGCGCCCGTCGCGATTTCAGGCGGATCTCGATCGGCATGCTGCTCCTGATCCTCGGCATCAGCATCGGGCTCTTCGTGGCGGCGCCGAGGTCCATGGCGAAGACGTTCTCCAGCGGACAGGGGCAGGGCGACGACGCGGTGTCCGGCTTCACCGATCGCGTTGATCTCGGCGGCGTGTCGAGGATCTCGCTCTCGGAGGATCAGGTCATGTCCGTGGGACTGCTCGGTTCGGAGGGCGAGTACCAGTCGCAGGTCGACCCGCTGCGGCTTCGGGGCTCGGTGCTCGATCGCATGACCCCGGAAGGCGTCTGGGAGTCGAGCCAGAAACGCGCCGACTGGGAATACGAGACCGCTGCGGACACGTGGCAGATGCTGGAGCCCTCCGATACCAGGGATCAGTCCGGGTCCGACACCACGATCGTGCAGGTGTTCGAACTCGAGGAGCCGCTGGACACGCTCTTCTCGATGTCCAGGCCGCTCGAGATCCTGACGCCGATCAATGTGCGGATCGATTTCCGTCGCAACACGGACACGCTGACGGTCATCAGCGAGAAGGCGCCGCTGCACTACGAGATCCGAGCCGTGCCGGGGCCCGCCAAAGGCAGGCTCAACCAGCGTTCGTGGTTCCGATACCAGAATCCCGTGGTCCGGGATGTCGCGCTCGCCGTGCTCGAGGAGGCCGGCGTGCCGCTTCGTCGACCGCGTACTCCGGCGGAAGCCTTCCGTTGGAACAGGCAGGTGGCCGACGCCTTCCAGTCCTACCTCGTCTCCCGACAGTTCCGGTACACCCTCGAGATGGATCGGGGGCCCAGGAGCCTCGTGGCGAACGGGCTCGATCCCGTCGAGCGGTTTCTCCTCATCGATCGGGCCGGCCACTGCGAGTTCTTCGCGGCATCCTTCGTCGCCCTCTGCCACGTCGTCGATCTCAATGCGAGAATCGTCACGGGATTCGTGACCGATCGCTACGACGATCTGATCCAGCGGTACGTGGTGCTGAAGTCCGACGCGCATGCGTGGGCGGAGATCGAACTGACTCCCGGCACATGGACGACGTACGATCCGACGCCGGCGGCCTGGACGCCGGTCGGACGCAGGCAGCCCCCGACGTTCGCCCAGCGGATGAGCTGGATCTACGGGTGGGTCGAGCACGCCTGGCAGTCGAACGTGCTCGGCTACGACGAGGAGAAGCAGACCGACATGGTCGAAACCGTCCAGCCCTGGTGGCAGTCGGTTTCCGGCTCGACCATCGATCCGATCCGCGAGTTCCTGGTGACCGTCAACCTCGCGTTCGGAATCGGACTCGCGGGCTACATCTGGATGGGGGTGGTGATCTGCATCGCGTTCCTTTCGATCGTCGCCTGGCGGCTGGCCCGTCGCCGTCACATGCGGGTCCTGGACGTGATCTCGATGCCGCGAACCGGCGTCAGGACGGATCGACTCGTCGTACGCCGCTACGCCTTCTACGTCGAGGCGCTGAAACGCCTCGAGTCCGCGGGATTCCGCAAGCCCGGCTGGCAGACGCCCGGTGCATTCGCCGAGGACGTCTCGAAGACCCGCCCCGGCATCGCGGGACCGCTGGGCCGCATCGTCGACATCTTCTACGGCATCCGGTTCGGTGGCGTGGAGCCCGGCGAGGACTTCTCCGAGTCGACCCGCCGCGCACTCGAGGACCTGTCCGATGCGCTCGAGGCCGCGACATGAGCGAGTGGCTTGGTGGCTACGAGCCGCATGATCCTGACGTCGCCCGCCGGCAGGACGACTGGCTCCGCAGATGGGGGCGACGCGATCCCGGTCGCGTACTCGATCTCGGCTGTGGACAGGGGCGAACCATGCTGCCGCTGGCGGAACTCGGACACGATGTGCTGGGCGTGGACGTCGACCCGGACTGCCTGGACGTGTGCCGTCAGATCGCGATGGAGCAGGGGACTCCGCTGCGCGTACGTGAACTCGACTTCCTTCGCGACCGGCTCGACGACGAGAGTCCGTTCGATCTCGTGTGCTGCCTGGGGAACACGTTCATGCTCATCGAAACCGATGCCGAGGCCGTCGAGCTGCTCGCCCGATGCGCCAGGCTGCTCCGCCCCGACGGACTGATCGTGCTTGACGATCTGCCTGGACTCTTCATGCCGGAAGTCGAGTCGGGCAACTGGCAGACGGGGATCTCCGAGGACGGATCGCTGCAGTTCATCTGGTCGGACACCCCCGACGTCTTCACGGTTCGCAGCGGAGAGGAGGTCGATCCGGAGCAGTGGTCGTTCCGTCCCGACGACATTCCC